>JYMV01034818.1_pt2 | contig 70116 bp, 55 predicted proteins | sample 338911 | NCBI WGS metagenome assembly JYMV01 (sample SAMN03354496, study PRJNA234377) | hydrothermal vent metagenome | biome: Deep sea; feature: Hydrothermal plumes at the Eastern Lau Spreading Center, Western Pacific Ocean; material: Seawater | place: Tonga | collected 2009 | depth 2000 m m | reverse complement strand
GTTGCTAAAGGTACAGGCAAGAACCTGTTTAAACGCTCCTGGGTGGATAGATGGGTTCAGAATAGGTAGAACCCGCCGCCTGATCAGAAAAAATCATCCCATATCCTATATATACCGGGTACCGTTCAACGGAACTCGCCCCACCTACCTATAGGAAGATGTCACTATACTCCGTCATGAAATTGCAATCTAATTGCAACCTTAGGATGCTGTCTCATCGGTATCATCCGGCCTGTCAAAATAGAGGATATAGAACCTTTGATTAAACCAATTAAACTCAAATCCGATATCTCTTAATCTTACTTATAATATAAAATCCTCAATCTCCGTAGTAAGAAGCGGTGCATAATGACGCTCAGTAGTTGTCACTGATGAATGCCCCAAAAGCTTGCTGACCTCGTATATTGGCTTCCCTTGTTTGATTAGATTGTAGCCAAAGGTTCTACGTAGATCATGGAACCTAGCACCTTTGATGTCCAGTCTTCTAAGGTTAGCCCTGAAACGCTTCTCTATGTAATCCATTGTGTAGTCCCAGAGCTTATAAGCTCCTAAAACATCCTTAGCCTGTTGAGTTAATTTCAATAGCCTCTTCCCCGTTTTCCCATCTATGAGGATGCTGTTTCCATTAATATGTTCTGGCTTAATAGCCCTTATTTCACCTAGCCTTGCACCAGTGTAGTAAGCAAACTTCACAAACCTGTTGAAGTCTGGTGGGGTGATGTGCTGAAACATTACTTTAAGCTCTTCATCACTGAACACTCTCGTCCTGCGGTTGTACTGGTTGCCTCCAGATATGACTGCATAGTCTGGGATCAGTTTGTTCTTGTAACCCCACCTGTTACAAGCATTGATGCCTCTCACTGTCATAGCCCTGCTGGTGATATTCTCTGGGTAGCCCCGTTTAAGATAGTTAGTAAGCATCCGAGTATTAATCTCCTTGGTTGAGTCCTTCCAGCCATGATCATATGACAGGTATTTTTCAACCAACACAGGAAATGGTGTATCCTTGACCTTTCTATCGTTTAGGAGCTCCAGAAGTAGCTCTCGCTCTACCAAAGGCCTGATCTGTTTTGCTGTCTCAGGATCCTTTGTTCCAAGGCTTCTGGTAAGCCGTTTCTTGTTGTATTTAACTGAGAGGTAATAGATACCCCGTTTAGTGTAAAGTGAAGCCATAATAGCACTCCTTTCGTGCTACCATAGTGCTACCCTATGTTAAGGAGAGGTTCTCTAAGGCTTAGATTGCCTCGTCTTTCATGACGAGAAATTAAGTGTGCCCGACAGGAATCGAACCTGTGACCAACGGCTTAAAAGGCCGCTGCTCTACCGGCTGAGCTACGGGCACAAATATAGAGAAAGGGGTGAAAATGCTGCTGACGAATCGTTAGAAACCGCTTTCTCGCGGGCCAAATTTCCCCTCCATTCATGCACAACGCAAGGGGTTTGTCAGGAGAGCCTAAGAGCCGAATTTTACGGTCAGGGAATTGACATTTTCGCCATCCCCATCTTTCAGTTCCACCAGCATGGTGTTCAGGACTGTATCGATGGTGATAAGACCGAAATTACTGTCCGGGTAGGTGGCGCCCAGGCGAAGGGGACCGTCCTCTTCCACAGGAAATGTATCAGCATTCAAGGGGCTAGAGGTGATCTCGTATATTTTGTTCCCGGCTGGCGTGGTCAATTGGTACAGCCCGCCCCTGTGGCGGTCACCGGTGAGAAAAAGCATATTGTCCACGCTGTACTGATCCAGGAGAGACACAAACCTGTCCACTTCGTGGGGTAACATTCTCCAGCACTCCCAGCCATGGCCGGCGGCAAGGAACTGTATGGAGGATACGATAAGTCGATAATCGGCTGATGCCTGTAGCTTGTCCTGCAGCCAGAGCCACTGAGCAGAACCAAGTATGGATCGGGTCGTGTCGTTTGAGGCAAGGTACCGTTCCTTTCCGGCTGCCCCTTCTTCATCAGTGTGATCCAGCGGTCCCCGGAAATATCGGGTGTCCAGGTAAAGAAGCTGTACTGTTTTCCCGCCCAGATCCAGCCGCTGTTCCCTGTATAGACCGGGCCGAGTCCGCCGGACGTCATCTTCCGGGATCTCCCAGAAATCGAAGAACATTTTTTCCGTCTCCTCCTTGTGGGAATAATCTATGCCGCCGTCATTAATGCCATAGTCGTGATCATCCCAGATCGCTTCCACGGGAAAGTCGGGACTCATAGCTGCGAAATTCTCTTTCTGTTTGGCGTAGGCACTCTCCATCCTGCTAAGCTCACCGCTGGGAGTATCTCCGTAAACGTTATCGCCGATCATGAGAAACATATCCGGTGCCGCAGCCTTTACTTCATCAAAAATGGCCATGGACTTGTCCTGGTCCAAGCAGGAGCCAAAACCGATCTTTACCGATGTGCGGTCACCCAGGTGATCATAAGAGCGAGGAGAGAAAATTGCCTCCGTCTCTAAAGTCTGATGGCCGGAATCCTGTTTTCCAACGTTGCCACAACCGATAGTAAAAAGAACGGAAAAAATGGCAAGCTCTGTTTTAAAAAAATGTGGTGTCATTGTTCTCTCAAATTTACAAAGAGTACTCGAGAGCACCCTTAAAACTTCAGCTATTCCGCATCAAAAATAATGTTGCGGCCCGTCTAAGCAAGGTCCCTTCGATTATATAGAAAAATCTGTCCGCTGAATTCGCTGCGTGAAAACTAACGGAGAAGCAGCATCTTCCGAGTCTGAGTGAACTCTTCAGCATCAAAACGCAAAATATAAACGCCTGAGCTAACCCTCAGACCGAACGTGTCAGTCCCGCTCCAGCGGACAGTGTGAGAACCTGCCACCATCACAACATCTGAAAGCACTGTGATGTGCCTCCCCAGTAAGTCATAGATGTTGAGAGTGACGTGGCTTTGCTCCGGAAGGTCATAGCTGATGATCGTCTCAGGGTTGAACGGGTTGGGATGGTTTGGGTGTAGGGCAAACACCCTGGGCAGTGCTACATTGTCATCGGTGGCCAGGGGCGGACCCTCGCCCTCCAGGTAAATGGTGTACTCCACAATTTCATCGTCCAAGGAAACGCTCCTCGCCACAAGCTGTTCTTCATATCCGTCCCCGTTGGCATAAACATCGTAGGTTCCGTTAGGGACCCACATCCGGAATTTGCCGTTTGGTTCCACTCCGGCGTTCTGCCCCCACTGATTTACTCCGTCCCAAGCCCATACCCAGACGTGGTGGACAGGCTTTTCCGTCTTCTCAGAGAAAATTCGCCCCTTAAAACCAGACTTTGTTTTGTAAACATTGAAGTTCCTATCGGACGATCCGGAGAGGACATCCTGATACCAGTTCTTTTCAACGTAACTGCTGTCCGGCAACCGCCACGTTTCCAACCAAACATTATAACCCCTGTGATCATCAGCCTCACTCGCCACGGAAAGAGTATAAAGGCCACTCTCATCTGTCCGTGTTTGCGTCCATCCGATGTGGGTGTCCCCCCTCACCTCAACGTCCGGCAGGGGTAATCCATCCAAGGTGACCGTGCCGGTGATGGTGGCGTCTGTGCTGACAGCACTTAGATTGAGTGACACCGTTTCACCTGAAGCGACTGTGATGAGGGTGTCTCTGGGTGCCAGATAATCGGGCATAAGGTCCCACGCCTCCAGGCGGATCCACCAGTTACCGACAATAAGTCCCACCTTGAATGCGCCCGTGGCATCCGTCTTTGTCTCAACCCAGTTCCATGGTGGGAGATCAGAATTGGCATAAATCTTCACTTCGGCGATGGGGTCACCGTTCTCATCTAACGCCTTCCCCTCCACAAACGAATTGGCGTACACATAATGGAAATTGACACCGGCTGTTCCCGAGGTCACGTTCCAATGCTCTTCCAAGTGGAACAGGTCATCATCATGCAATTCCCATTCATGGGCATAAACGTGGTAACCGCCATGAGCGTCCACTTTGCTGGCCACGGCGATAGAATAAGTGCCGTCGGAATTAGTTGTGGCCTGGGACCACCCCTGTCTACTCCGGGCCTCTACACCAATGCCCACCACCGGCGACCCATCCAGAAATACCGCGCCAGAAATAGATGCATCAGCGGTTAACAGAATAATATCTTTTGTAACTGTGGACGCCACAGAAACAGAAACTTTTATCCAATCAGGATTAAGGTGCGTACCCCGCAGTTCCCAGCCGTCCACATTGATGCGCCACCTCCCGGGAGCAACGCCAAGTTTGTAATATCCTGTAGTGTCTGTTCTTGTTTCACTGAAGCCTCTCTGCTCGCCGTCACGCTCCGCCCAGACACGGAGATCAAAAAAGGAAGCTCCTGTGTCATCGATCACCTTCCCTTCAATAAAGGCGTTAGGTGAACTGAGGTTAAAGTCTAACCCGGAAGTACCGGAGGTGACATTGTGATAAGACTCCTCGATGATACTGCCGGACGGAATGGACCATTCATGCACCCAGAGATGATAACCGCCTTCGTCATCAGCTACTGAGGAGACTGAGGCTGAGAACGCACCAGTCGAATCGGAGACGGCTTCAGCCCACCCCAGTTCACTGCTGGCACCGATGAACACATGGTCCATTGGCTCACCATCGAAATAGACCATCCCCGTGATGGCGGCATCCGTGGCGTATACAGTAAAACTGTGTGTGGTGGTGCCATCTGTCACATTCACCTCCTCACCTTGAGGAACAAGATAATCCGGCATCATTTGGCCGGCGTCAACATCTAGCCACCACCGGCCTGCAATGACACCGAGCTTAAAACTACCGTCAGAGCCCGTGATCTCGTTTACATGATTCCCAGTCTGATGCTGGTTTGCATAAACAGAAACACCCACGATGGGAGTGCCGGCATTATCTGTCACAGTCCCTTCAATGAATGATGTTGCAGCAACAAGTTCAATTTTAAGGTCGGCAGTACCGGATTTAATTCCTTCATACCGTTCCTTGCGGAATGCCGTCTCGCTGAGATCGTGGGTGTTGACCCACAGATTGTAACCACCCGTGGCGTCGGCCTCGCTCGCCACCTGTAGCGTGAATGTGCCGTCTGAAGCCGTTTCAGTCCGAGTCCAGCCAGTTTTCCCTTCGGCAGATACTCCTACCTTTGAAAGTAGTGTTCCATCCAAAAGCACCATCCCTGAAATGGTGGCATCAGATGCGTAGGCAGTAAAGTCCACTGTGGTAGCAGTGTCGTCTTCTACAGTAACTTCTTTTTCCTTGGGCCTGAGATAGGTCGGGATGAGATCATTTTCATTGAGCCTCAACTTCACTTTACCGGCTTCCACCGTCATCTCATAAGACCCGTCGGTACCCGTCTTCGTCCAAGTGCCGCCCTCTCCTTCAAAATCTGCAGAAACCTCTACATCTGAGATGGGATTTCCGTCATCATCTGACACTGTCCCTCTCAGTGTGGCTGATGTGCTGAAAAAAGAAACCCTTCCGGGAAGTCCTTTGTCAGTAAAACGCTTTTTGGCTGCATATACCACTGCCCGGGATTTGTCCCACTGGGTTTTTCGTGACAGCTCCTCCAAGACGCGGTCATTCTCTATTCGTCGAAGATCACTGTTGCGCCTCATGGCCTGAAGCTGGTCATCTTGCCCGGAACCGAATGCTTTACCGGGAAGCAAACTCGCTGTAAAGATCGCAAAAAGTAATATCTGTTTTATCACAGGTGTTACCAAACCACTCAAAAGGAATTTAAGCACCTAAGCTCAAAGATCAAGATTTCTATACTTTTATCTCCTTCCAGTCACCTTTCAGAATTTTCCAGGTGATAGTGACTGCATAGAGAAACAGGTAGAGGGCAAATGCCAACCACGGCCCGACAATACCATAATCAAAAACAATACCCAGCAGGTAGCAGCCGGGGAGGAAAATACCCCAAGATAAGCTGAGATCGATGATGGCAGGAAACACCGTGTTCCCGGCACCGGAGAGACCAAACCAGAGTGTCAGCCCCACCGCATCAAAGAATTGCACAACACCCAAGATCCGTAGGGGTAAGAGACCCATCTCGATCACTGCCCTCTCATTCGTAAAGATTGATAGTATAGGCCGTGGAAACAGCAGGAAAAGTATTCCCATAGTTCCCATAAAGACCACAGACCACCGGACGGACTCCAGCATGCTTATGGCTGCCCTTTCTGGATCTTCTTCTCCCAACGCTTTACCCACCAAGGTTGCACAGGCAACGCCGAAACCAACGGCAGGAAGAAACGACGCCATGGCAAGGGTAAAGACAACTTGCGTTGCTGCCACTTCCAGTGTTCCGATTATTCCAATAATCTTGAAAAACAGCACATAGACCACCATGACACCCACTTCCTGAAAACCCTGGGGTGCAGCGATCTCCACCTCTTTCTTCAGTATCTCACGATTGAAACCACCTTTAAAAGCACCGTAGTTTCTCCTGAACTCTTGGGTAAAACCGCGAATGGTGTAGTGAATGATCATCCAAACAGCTGCACACAACGTAGCAATGGCGGCCCCCTCCACACCCAAGGCAGGGAAATCGAATGGCGACCAGAGAACGCTAAGGAATGATAAGTCTCCCATGGGCGAAGCGGCCAGCATCTCCGTTAGCCGGGCATTCCCGAAAATCAAACCTGCATCGAGATAAATGTTCAGCAGATTAGATACAATGGTCACTTCCATGTGGATCCTCGTCCGTTCCACTCCGTTGTAGAACCCCTGGAACGCATAACCGATGGTGATGCAGGCCGCTCCCACGAATGACCACTGTGTGTAGGCGATGGCTAGGGGGATAACTGCCGGGTCATCAATGAGAAACCGGATGGCAGTTCCAGCCAACTTATATCCCACCACGGCTAAAACAACACCGACCATGCCTGCCAGCACCAGACCGGTATTCAGGGCAAGTCCGCAATCGCTGAACCTTTTTTGACCGTACCGCCGAGCCGTCACCGTTTGCACTCCCGTCCGGAAAGAAATACCAATGCTCAGAATTGTCCAGATGAGTACAGCACCCAGCCCCACTGCCGCCAAAGCTTTGGTACCTAGGCGCCCCACCATGGCCACATCCACCACATTCATGAGAACACGGCTGAGGTTACCGAGAATAACAGGGAAAGCTAAGACTAGAACCCGTCGGAAAATCGCCTTATCAGTGGGGAGGATAAGTAGCCGAAGCTTAGCTATCATTTGGCGGATGATTGCATCATTCGCCAGACGAAATAGCCGACGCCCAGGGCCAATCCCGCAAGAAAGATCACCCAAGAGAATACTTCAGGAGGAGTGGAGCCATCATTGCTCAAAAAGCTATATAAAATAAGCGCTGCCGCTCCAGTCTCAACCAGCCAGTCCGTAATCGATACAACTGTGGCTTTCTCCTTCTCTTCCCGCATCAGGAGCCAGTAGCCGCAGAACACAAGTCCCACACTGACCAGGACAGGAGCCAGGATAGGGGCCATCCACGGCTGTGGCACTAGAAAGAGAAGGTCCCAGTCCAATAACGATGTGGGCCAATTGTGGAAGGTAGCTAGCCAGACATAATAAAGTATATCCCATATGCCGAAAGCAATGATAAAGGACCCAAACCTGCCCATGGGCCTCTGTCCCGCCAAGAAACCAACGGAGAGGAGAAGCACCAAAGTGGCCACTTCCCGTGCTGTCTCAATAAAATAAATTTCCTGAGGTATGTAAAAAAGATTAATGTTGCTCCCTTCTACCTGAAGGAGCTTTCTCAGATAGATGACGACGGCTGCCTCCACCAGAGCGAACGCCGCCGCAAAGAGCGTCAGCCAGAAGAATTTCCGTCGCGCCGATATGTTACGCTTCACCTATCCCCCGTTTGGTGCCACCGTACCCCACCATAAGAAACACGCCCAAGAGCACAATAAAACCGCTCACCAAAAGATGGTAGGTGGGTACCGTTCCGAAAATGATCCACGCCAGAAGGGCCGTCAGTGGGGGCTGGGTACAAGTGATGATGGCTACTTGGGACGGCCGTATCCGCTCCAGGAGCCAGTACCACAAAAAGTACGCCAGTCCCGAAGCAAAGACTCCTATGTAAACGATAGAGAGCCAGACGGTGGCGTTCGTTTGAGAATAGTCGGCAGTCATCACCGGGATGAGCCCAAACGGCAAATAGAGGAACAGACCAAACGTAAGGACAACGAATGTGGTTTCAAGGGAACCGTACCGCTCCACGATAGGCTTCCCCAGAGCAGTATATAGGGCCCACGACAGCACGGCTACAATGATTAACATATCGCCCAGAACCGTCCCTTTATTGAAAGAGATCAGTTCTCCGGCAAAAAGGACCGCCACCCCTATCATTGCAAGTGCGATTCCAGCCCACTTCCACCATCGCAATTTTTCCACTCTAAGCCAGACCGTTAGGAGCAACACCCACGCCGGCGTGGTAGCATACATGAGGGCGGGATGAGATGCAGGTGTGTAATGAATACCTATGAGGAATGTCATCTGATTTACAGGAACCGCCAGAAACGCCAGTGTCACAAACCGCCACCGGTCCACCGGATGTAGTGTAATTTTCTTCCCCGTCATTTTCATGAGCAGAAACAGCGTTGCACTTCCAATGACAAATCGGTAAAAAGCTACCACCCAAGGAGAAAGCTTCATGACCGCTTCCTTCGCGGCAATGTGTGTGAGTGAAAAGAAAAGTGAAACAGCGAAGATCGCCAGAAAAATAGTTGCTTTATTGTCCTTTGTTTTCACTTCGCTTCAGTTTGGGAAAAAACTGTCCGGTTTCCTCCAAGTATTTTTGGTAGTCATCACCAAATTTTCTAAGCATGCTCTCTTCTTCATTTATAATAGCCCACACCCAGAAAAGACTGACGGGAATCACTGAAAATAACACAAACCAGGACCGGGATAAAAGTACAACAATACCTGTTCCGCTCCAGATAAAGGCGCCGTAGAAAGGGTGGCGGGTCCAGGCGTAAGGGCCTGTTGTAATCAGCTCCTTACCCTGTATGGAAGGAGGCAGATGTTTCAGGCTCCAGAGAAGGGTGGCGAAAAAATCGACAGCGAAAAAGACTAATAGAAACCACCACATCCCATCCGGCATCACAATCAGGGGGAGAGACAATATCTGACCGATCCACACAGTAACGAACCAGACGAAAAAGGTGATGGTCAGACCTATCTGGCCTGAACCGGAAAGTATTTTATATTGTGAGATGGTCCACTCTTTTAGATACACATGACTGAAAGAGGGTGGAATTTAATGCTTGAGCTTTGAATCAGGTGCAATATAGACAAGGAATCCTCTGGACGCTCGGGAGAAGAGGAGGCCGTATCCATCCACTATATTCCCTTCAGGGAGGAGAAACTGGTTCTGCGCCACTGGGTCACCACTGTAGTAGTTGTAATAAGCTTCGTCTGTAGCAGAAAGTGTAATGAGATGCATACCGTAATAGTTGAAAAAAAGCCAACTCATGGGAACCGGAGATTCGACCACCTGCCACATAAATGGATTAATACGGTAGGGATCACCGTTTTCCAGACGCAGGTAGTCCTCTTTCCAGATGCGGTAAAGAAAAGTTGTATCATAGATAAGATTGACAAAGGTGGAGTCGCGGACACCGTTCCTATTGTAATCAAAAAAATCGCTACTGTTACTGTCAAGGTACGGCTCCAAACCCCGTTCCTCAGCCTGCAGAGCTAAGGAAGATACCAGCACTGTATTATAATTTTCGGAGTTGAAATTCAAGAAGAAAAGAGGAAAGGAAGCAAAACTGCCAACGTAACACCTCTCATCCTTATAAATTGCCGTTGAGATCTTCGTAAAGTCAATTTTCGAAAACACTTCTTCAAAACTATCCGCCTGCCGGAGCCAGGTAATATCGAAGTTGTCCGTATTGACAACGTCCACCACCCTTTCGTCTCCGTCGCAGATGTATGTCTCGCCCATTGGGCTGAAAAATTCAATCTTCTCAGGAACCGTTGTTTCACCGTACACAGTATATTTTCCCCAGTTCACTTCCAGCCTGTAGGTCTTGCCCGGCTCAAAGATCACCGAAGGTCTGGGCAGGTAACGTCCCGGGGAGCCGGGAACAGAAAAGAGGGTGTCCCTATCAGTTGATCCCATGTTCTGTATCGTAACCAATGCGTCGCTCACAAAAAGTGACTTAGGATCCTTATCTTCGGCGATATCCGCTGAAAGGGAAACGGTACAGGTGTCACCCAGTACACCCATGGGGAACCCGGCCGTCAAACTGGCGTACACCACCAGTTTTTCATCATAAACCGCAGGATCTTCCTCGATACAGCCAAAAAAGAGTAAGATTGGGAAAATTAACCGTCCCTTTTTCATATCAAAAATCAATTGAAATACCAATGGTTGGGATGAGCGGGAAAACAGAAATCTCATTCCGTGTCACCTTACCTTCATCCGGTTCGTCCACATTGGGTTCCCCGGGGTCTGGTGTTCCATTCCCATTTGTATCGTGACTTTTCACATCCCAGTCGCCATCATCATCCAGTCCGTTGAAAGCACTGCCGGAGTTGTAGGTATAACGAAAAATGTTCTGCCTGTCGTAGGCGTTGATGACCTGAAAGTAGAGATCCACCTTTTCAAAACGTTTCGACTGAATATGGCGCACCACCGAAAAATCAAGCCTGTGGAAAGGAGGGTAACGACCAGAGTTTCTGTCACCCGGTATGGTTCTGAATTTGATGGTTCCTGCTCCAGACACGCCGTAGTCCAGATCTTCTAAGAAATATCCCAGGATAGGGGTAAACGCCTGACCACTTTGGTATGTCCATTTCCAGTTGAGGTCCCACTTCTTATTGATATTATAGTTTCCAATGACATTGAAAACGTGACGCCGGTCCCAGTTTGTGAAATAGGTCATATTGTCAAGGGTCTTCCTAGAAATAGAATAGGTATAGGCAAGCCATCCATTTAACCTACCCGTCGTTTTCTGAGTAAAAACTTCCAGACCATACGCACTCCCATCAGAGGGCGCGAAATTATCCGACACTTGTTCATCGGAAAGCTGTTCATCGGTAGAGGCCCTAGTCTCAACAAACGTCAGCATATTCTGAAGATTCTTGTAATAGCCTTCCACCTGAATCTTATAGCTGCTGCCAATGTATTCCTCGTAACCGAGAACAAGCTGCTGGGAAGCACCTGCTCCAACGGTAGAGTCGATGGCTACCCAGAAGTCGAGAATTGTGGGGTTGTAATCATCCTGAACGGTTTGAATGAATTGATGATAATTGCCAATAGCAAAATTGATGTAGCGGTCATCCGTCAGTAGGTACTTAACTCCGAGCCTGAGATCAGGAAAAAACATGTCGGCTTGATCAGTGTATGTGTTCAGCCTGACGCCCGGTTCAAAGATAAATCTCTCTCCAAGTGGCAGCTTTGTTTTGAGATAAAGTCCCATCTCATAGGGAGACCGGTCAACCCTGAAAAGGGTGGTGTCACCGAACGAACTAACGTAATCGAAACCGAGTCTTTTTGCCTGGAACCCGAACTTCCAGACAAGGCTTTTGCTCTGGAAATAGGAGAAGTTTGCAGAAACTGTCTGATCATCGATAACATTATCGTTGATGAGCCCTGATTCACCACCCAGGCCGAACAGAGTTTTGAACTGACTGGTGGCCAAGAGAAAGTTCCCGATAAGCAGATCACTGAACAGTTTTCGGTAGGCCAGGCTGAATGTCTGGTTACCCCATTGGGCGTTGAAGCCGAGATCATCAAAATAAAAATCATCCAGACCACCGTAAAAACTAATGCTGATCCTGTCTTTTGTTGAAAGATCCGAAAAAACGTGACCTTGAAGATCATAAAAATAATAAGGCACCTTTGTGGTGGTTAAGTTGAGATCATTGGCCAACTCAAGTGCTTTGTCTATGTAGGTTCGGCGCATGGCCAAAAGCCATGCACCTTTGTAAAACGGCCCTTCCATGGTGGTCTGTGCTGCCAGCAAAGAAACATTGGCACTTGCGTCAAATTTCTTACGGTTTCCCTCTCTGCTGGTAACGTTCAGTACGGCAGAAAGCCTGCCGCCGTACTCAGCATTGTAGCCCCCTTTGATAAGTTCAGCTTCTTTAACGGCGTCCACAATAAAGTTGGAAAAAACACCGCCCAAGTGAGACGGGTTGTAAACAGTAATGCCATCCAGGAGGATAAGATTCTGGTCCGTGTTACCGCCCCGAATAATGAGGCCGGTACTGAATTCGGAAGAGGTGAGCACACCCGGCAACGCTTGGATGACTCTGAAGATATCAGGTTCTGCCAGTGCGGGGTAGGCCTTTATTTGGCGGGGGTTCAGGTTAACTTTGCCAGGCTGGATATTGATCTTCCGCTGAATCTTCTCCCCTTCCACAATCACTTCTTCGGACTCAAGAACAATGGGAGGCAATGCGATGTTTCTGTTTACAACTCCATCCTCCTTGAAGGTGAATTTTTCACGGTATTCCTCATAGCCGAGATAACTGACGACAAAAGTGTAGTCGCCGAGAGAAATTCCGTCAAGGACATAGTAACCGTTCCGGTCTGTGGCCATCCCCTGGCCCGTTTCCATGAGAAAAACATTAGCTCCCACAAGTAATTCACCCGTTTCTTCATCGGTGATAAATCCGTTGATGCGGACGGACTGAGCCCAAGACAAGGAGGAGAGAAAAAAAACAGCTAATACAATCCGATGCTTCACAGGTTTCACGCCTCGACCCTTTCCTGATCGGGAGCGTTCCCATTGACTCCGCTTGATGGGGAACCACCCGTACCGATCAGATCAAGAACAGCATCCCGTGTTTGTTTGGCCACGTCGTATCTGTCATCGTACGTTTTCCCCTCCACAGAGAACGGTTTCCCAATGATGACCCTGAGAGGATTCTTCCAGGTCCCCGTAATGAGCAGATTGTCAATATTGGCCTCTGAGTTAATCGCAATAGGAACAACTTCCATGCCTGTTCCTATAGCCAGGACGGCGCCACCGGGCCTGAACGGTCTTATCCCTCCATCCTTGAAATAGGTTCCTTCCGGAAAAATCACTACAGATCTTGGGCGGTGTTTCAGTTTTTCCGCTGCCCTCATCATAGTGTATTGAGCACCTGTCGGGTTAGAGCGATCAACAAAGATGTGCCCTTTCAGCGCCCCATACCAACCGGCGAAGGGAACTTTGCTGAACTCTCCTTTCGCTACAAAAACAATGTCCCGCTTCAGGGCCATATAGAGAAGTGCTATGTCCGCTTCATGGGTATGATTGCTCATAAAAACATACTTTTCCCCAGGAATTAGGTTTTCCTTCCCTTCCAACCTGTATCGAATGCCCCCCATAAGAAAGACCCATTTGGACCAGAGCCAGGTAAGAAACCAGGGACGTCGGTTGCGAAAGAGGACGCTCAAGAGTATATCAAGAGGTGCAAGAAAAATAAAAGCCACGGCCATATTCATCCCGACCCAAAAAATCCTCAGAAAACCAATTATACTACGCACACCTGCTCAGCCAATAGGACAGTTTTCTTGTATAATCACTTTATGCTCTAAAGAAAGGAATCACGAAGACGAGAAGAGTATGGTGGCGCTTACTTTTCGGCTGGTTCTGGCTTATCCGCAGAAAGGAAATCAAGAATATCTTCGCCATGAGTGGTCACAGAAACTTTGTCGTAAATCTTCGTGATCTTCCCCTCTTGATCAATAATGAATGTTTTCCGTGCTGCCCACCGTCCTTTGTCAACCCCATACAGCTTCCCCGCTTTGTGCTTACTATCACTTAAAAGTATGAATGGGAGGTTGTACTTGTCGCGAAATTTTTTCTGAGACTCAACAGAATCATAACTGATGCCAAAAACTGTGATCCTCTGCTCCTTGAATCGATTGAAATGATCCCGCAAACTGCAGGCTTCTTTCGTTCACCCTGGGGTATCAGCCTTGGGAAAGAAATAGACGACCACGCGCTCCCCACGATAATCAGACAGCCTCCGCTGTTTTCCATCGTGGTCAGGCAGAACGAAGTCGGGTGCTAAATCACCTTCTTTCGGACCGTTCACATTGTCACCAACACACAGGCCGAGAGTCAACATTAGGATAGTTCCGTTTCTCAACATTTTATTTGTGATAAAATAGTGTTTAATTTATGGAGTATTACTCTTTAATCAGCCAGTAAATAGCTCAGGGACTTCTGGTCAAAAAGGGTTGGCTCTACACCAAACATCTCGAAAATGTCCTTGGAAACGCAGGTGTTCCCTTCCATAAGCATCGTTATCTGATCCCGCGTGATTGGAAAGAAGGAAAATCTGTCCATTAGGACGGCTACAGATTTTACCCCCAGAGCTGGTGCCGGAACTGTCCACTTGTTTTTGCCCAATGCTTTTCCAATAGTCTTAATAATTGCCTTCCAATCAAGGTTTTCAGGACCACCCAGTTCATAGATCTGACCGATGGTCTCTTTCCTGCCTAGAGATTGAACGAAGATGGAGGAAACGTCTTTTACATGGACAGGAGACATTTCGAACTTGCCGGCATCATTGGGCATAAGACCGGAATAAAAAAGAGGCGCCGGCAGGGGCAACCGAATAAGCTGATCACGTAACTGAGTGCAGAATTCGGGACGGTCTTGGCCTCTAGGGTCACCAAAAATGAGTGACGGACGAAAAATGGTATAGTCCAGACCTGTGGTTTTCAAATACTCCTCGGCAAGATATTTGGTTCGCTGATACTCTGTTCCATCAGCCTTAACTCCATTGGCACTCATAAGAATAAATCGCTTACTCCCTAACTCTTCAGCGACAGCCATACAGGTCTTGGCTCCACGGAAGTGAAGGTCCTCGTAGGTAATACCTTTTCCAGGAAATTGGCGAATAATACCAATGCAGTAGATCACAGCATCAGAACCTGAAATCACTGAATGAACGACATCCCGATCATTAATATCGCCACTGATGATTTCACATTCGTCATTTCTAGAGATTTTTCGCTCACTACCCGCCCTCACCAGGAGTCTGGGTTGGTGCCCGTTGTCCAGCAGTTCATCTAAGATGTAACTGCCTACAAATCCGGTTCCACCAAAGAGTGCTACATTCATTATCTAATCCTTTTCTTCTTCCAACTTACCAAAAGTTTCTTCAAGCTTTTTCTTACGACAGTTGAAAATGTCCTCCAACTGCTTACGGACCATAAGCCAGTGCATAAATTGCCCCAGCTGGCCTAGGGGTATGGCGTAGGTGACAGTGTCCGTCATGAGCGTCTCTATTGAGAGGGGAAAGTATAGTGACAAATTGTTCATGCTAAACATAATTTTCTCGATTTCTAGTCTGGTCAATTAGAGTGTATGTTTTCAAAATGGTCATTTGACGGGCCAAACTGTTCAACTAACTTTCGCCAATTCAAGTTAAGGAGTGAGACTATGAGATATTTAAAAACAGCCTCGGCAGCCTTATTCATTCTCCTATTTTATCAGAGCAATGTATTTGGATCATCAAAGAGTTCCAGTGAACTGAAGAATCTCGCCGTGGATTATGTTGAAACAGACGCCAAAATGATTCAACAAATGGTGGATATGATCTTCAGTTTTGGAGAGCTGGGGTTTCAGGAAATAGAGACCTCCAAATACCTCGTGAATATTTTGAAGAAGAACGGGTTTAAGGTTCAAGAGGGAATCTCAGGGATGCCCACTGCATGGATGGCCGAATGGGGTTCAGGGAAACCTGTAATCGCTCTTGGTTCCGATATTGATGGCATTCCGAAAGCGTCTCAAAAACCCGGCGTGGGATACCACGACCCCCTCATCGAAGGCGCCCCCGGTCACGGCGAGGGGCATAACTCAGGACAGGCTGTTATTGTGGCAGCGGCCTTGGCTGTGAAAAAAATCATGAAAAAAGAAAAAATGAAAGGAACAATCCGGATTTGGCCCGGTGTAGCCGAGGAACAACTGGGCTCTAAAGCTTACTTTGTTCGGGACGGATTTTTCAAAGATGTGGATGTCTGCATCTTCACACATGTGAGCCGTAATCTGTCTACCTCCTACGGCGCGGGAGGCGGGAACGGTCTTGTTTCAGTGGAATATACTTTCAAGGGGCAGACAGCTCACTCCGCCGGTTCTCCCTGGCGGGGCAGAAGTGCCCTTGATGCTGTGGAACTAATGAATATCGGATGGAACTTCAGAAGAGAACATCTTCGTCCCAGCTATCGCGTCCATTACGTCATCACTGACGGCGGCGATCAACCCAATGTGGTCCCGCGGAATGCTTCCGTCTGGTACTACCTTCGGGAAATCGATTACAAGCATATCATGGATCTTTTCGATATGTCAAACGAAATTGCCAAGGGAGCGGCTCTTATGAGCAACACAGAACTCGTCTCAACACGTATTCTGGGCAGTGCTTGGCCGCGGCACTTCAGCAAACCCGTTGCCATGGTCATGAACGATAATATCAAGGAGGTTGGTCTGCCGGAATGGAGTGATGCTGATCAAACGTTAGCAAAAGCTGTTCAGATAGAGGCCGGCAATGAAGAACCCGAGGGGCTCGCTACTGAGCTTGACACGCTGAGAGAGCCACTTCCGGAGCGGTATAACAAAGGTGGCGGTTCAGATGACATTGGTGATATCAGCTGGACAATACCTACGGTAACTCTCCGTTTTCCATCCAACATTCCCGGTCTGCCCGGTCATAACTGGCTTAACTCTATCGCCATGGCGACACCCATCGCTCATAAAGGCGCAGTAGCCGGTGCGAAAGTGGTGGCCATGACACTGGTGGACCTCTTCACCGACCCTTCCATCGTTACTGACGCAAAGAAGTATTATGAGGAAGAACAGGCATCCAAGATGGAATACAAACCCATGATCAGGGATGAGGACACCCCAGCCATTGACCTAAATAGAAAAATCATGGCGACGTACCGGGATGAAATGCGGAAGTATTACTACAATCCTAAGAAGTATGATACTTATCTCGAACAGCTGGGGATAAAATATCCGACGGTAAAGTAGTAGCTAAAGCAGACTTTCGACCACTTTGGCCATCTTTACATCACGCTCGGTAACACCGCCGGAGTCGTGGCTTGTAAAGGTAATCTCCACACGGCACCACCCAATCTCTAGATCGGGATGGTGATTGTGTTCTTCTGCCTTTTCAGCAAGACGATTTACAAAAGTGATACCATCCATGTAAGCTTCAAAAGTGCACTTTTTCACAAGAGAATTATCGCCAAATGACCAGCCGGGAAGTTCCTGAAGGGCTCTGTCAATCTTCTTCTGCTCCAATCTACCCATATCGGTTCACACTCCTTTTACGCTATGCGTTCCCGGTTGCCTGATCAACCTTTTCCATCTCTGGCTCCAGGTCAACACCGAGGCCGTCAGCGATCCTGTTAATATAGTTGAAATAACTGATCACCTGTGCAGCATCGCTGATAGCTGACTGGCTGAATCCTTTCTGCCGTAAATGTTCCACATCAGTCTGGGTCATCTTGTCGGGGGACTGGGTCAATTTTTCCGCCCATTGGCACAAGGCACGATCAGCTTCATCAAGCTCTGCCGACTTCCAGTCCCGTTTCAGCTGATCTGCCAGTTCATCATTCCCGACTTCAACACGGAAGTCTTCAACATGGGCCTCCACTCAGTAGAAACAGTCATTCATCCAAGAGACTACCGCGGCCAGCATTTCTCGCTGTGCACGGGAAAGTTCCGATTCACCAAACATAATAGCCAGATACATCCGCATTGAGGCCTGAAGAGCTTGCGGGCTCCGGCTCATAATCTTCAAAATATTGTAGACCCTTCCACTCCGGCGGATACCTTTTTCATATTCAGCTTGAACAAGGCCTGCGGCATCTTCTGGTTTTACGAGGTCAATATAAGCCATTCTAGAATTCCTGTTTTTTTCTAAATGTCTTACCCACTGCGAAATTTATGTAAGCTATGCATCATGTCGCAACTAAGAGTAAGACCAAACAGTTGTAACGCTAGATGACCCAGTGTAACTTTGAAAAAAGAAGTTATTTTTGGGAAAGGAGCCTTGTGATGTCTGAGAAAGAAAACAATCTTGTAAAAACGGGTGACCAGGTTGACCTGAGTAAATATGTGGATGGCGAAGGAGGTATTTTCAGTGTGCGCCAACTGGAAAACATCAGAGGTTGGAACAATATCCAGTACGGTGCCGGACTTTCAGAAAAAAATGTAAACTCCAAGAAACTTTCCATGAACATAGCTACAATCCCGGCCGGCGGGGTGGCCCTGGCCCACATCCATGAGGACTTCGAAGTGATGATCTACCTATTGCAAGGGAGTGTCCGTCACGAATACGGTCCGGGATGCAAGAAATCGGTTATTCATGAGGCCGGAGACATGATATTCATCGAACCGGGGATTCCCCACGAGGTGTTTAACGTAAGCGATACAACCGAGGTGAAGGCGGTGGTTGCCCGATCCGACGCTTCAGAATGGGAAAATATCGTCCCCTACGATCGGAACACTGAGGACTAAGATTTAAGTCCTAATCTTAGGCGACTCTTCAACCTCCAGAGACTGAGTCGTTTCATAATCTTTAGTGCTTCTTCTTTTTCATTTTATTGATAATCACTTTTTTCTGCTTTTTTCCATCTTCATTATCTTCATCAATCCATATTTCCATTTCCCCAGAACCACCTTCAAATTTTCCGTGACCTGTGGTAATAACATGTACTTCGCCTTCCTCTGTAACCCACTTAATCCCCTCACCTGTTTCTTCAAAGTTGGAGGCATCCACAGGCTTTCCGTTTACCGTTACATTGAGGATGGTATCACCATCAGTCACTTCCTTTTCAACTCTTACATCCATGGTTTTTCCAAAAGAAGCTGAAGTGTGGTCTCCATCATGTGCACCAATAAAAATGTGCTCATCATCATCTTCCAAGTGCATATTACTGAAAAGAATCAACCCTGCAGCCACAACGGCCAGGGCCAGATATTTCCAGAGCATATCCAGTTTCTCTTTTGTCGTCATAGTCTTTCTCCCTTTTGAGTCAATTTAAAAGATAGAAACATCACATCAGTTTTTTTTAGCATGCCATTCTTCTAGAACCTCAAGTTCCCGCTCAGCAGAGATCCCAGCTTTCAATTTCGCTGTTCTCTCGGCAGGTTGAGATTTATACCATTCTAAAGTGTCAAATGCTGTAACTGCAAGGGGCCGGTAAGTGAGTCCCGCTGCCAGCGGTTTGGAAAGATCAAATCTCTGAAAGCCCAGACGGTCGCCTTCTGCGGGCATCCAGCAGGGAAATTCACGATAAGGACGAAGTTTCCTCTCCAATAGAAAATCCGTTTCAACCCAGGTGAATGATACATCGACATTAGTAACTGCTCGGCATCCGTAGAGGAATTCGGCAAAAGAGAGGGGTGACTGAGGTCCGAGAGCGTTGTAACTCCCCGTATTTTCATTCTCTATAAGATGGATATACCACTCTGCCAAATCTCTGACATCTATAAACATAACACCGTTTTCAGGGTCCCCTGGTGCCAGTACCTCACCTCCCCTGTCGATTCGCACAGGCCAGTAAGTGAAACGGTCTGTGTTATCTCCGGGGCCTACTATGAGACCCGGCCGAACGATGAGGGTACGATCGCCAAACGCTTTTCGGGCTTCACGCTCACATAAAACCTTATCCTGGCCGTAGCCGAGACTGCGACGCTCATCTACTGCACTTGGATCAGGATCGTACTGAGGGCTGGTTTCGTCCATACCTATCTCTGAAAAATCTGCGTAGGTAGAACGGGTAGATGTAAAGAGGTAACGACCCACAGAATTTTTCAATAATTGGGCTGTATCTCGGACCCACCAAGGTCGGATTGCTGAATTATCGATCACTACATCCCATGTGCGACCCTTGAGTGATTCAATATCATTCTCTCTATCCCCTTTCAGCTTTTCAACCTCAGGAAAAAGGTGAGTATTTGTTTTCCCACGGTTAAAAAGGGTAATAACATGACCACGGGCCTGTGCGCTTTTCACCATATGAGGTCCGATAAATCCGGTACCCCCCAGGATGAGAATAGACATGCGTTTCCCAGCTCCGTAGTTAACAGTGTTTGTCTTCCCTTTAGACAGGTTAAACCCTAAAGCTGTTGTTGCAACGGTTGCTGCCTTTAGAAATTCCCTTCTGGATTTTTTCATCTCTTACCTATCATTTTATTAGAAAATATATGAACTGGTTCAATAAAGCTAGGTTGACAAGCCTTTCAATTTATTTTTGGCGGCTGATTAAAACCGCCACATACTTTTTCAAGCAGTTCCGCGAATTTTATTGTCGTCCGGTCCTCAAGATAGGGACCTACAATCTGTATACCAATAGGCAACCCATCTTCAGATAGTCCAATGGGTGCAACTGTGGCAGGAAGCTGAGCGTTGATGGCCAGTCCTGCCCACACCATCAGATCAAAATAAGGCCTTGGCTCGCCATTCACTATCAGTTTCCTCTGGAAAAAGTCGGGACTGTGATCGTGTTCAAACGCGGAGGTAACCGTTGTGGGACATAAGAGCACATCATAGTCGTGGAACAACTCGTGCCACTTCGCCCGGACACGGTGTCGCCGCTCATCGGCTGACAGCCAATCCTTGTGAGGAATCATTGACCCTCGGGCATGTCGAACAGGCAGAGAGTCATCTTCCGGAGTACTTCCTTCAACAAGTTTTTTCATTCCTGCAATTACATTCGGAGGGAAGCCTGTGGCGATGACAGGAGGAACGAGATTCCAGAAGATGCGGTCATTAATCTCAAGAGTTATGTTGGGGTGAGTCTCCTCAATTTTTACACCATGTTTCGCCAGTTCATCCACCACCCCCTGAATAACATCTGCAATGGCTCTCTCCACAGAACAGTATGAATCATTTAGCCAGACGGCCACACGAAAATCATTCAGCGTCTCATGTCTCGATGGCGGCAGTTCCATTTTCCATGCCACGCTGTCCATCATTTTTGGTGCTACCAGTAATGAAAGAGCAAGTTCAAGGTCCTCTGGTGAACGGGCCAATGGGCCCGCAACGGAGAGGGTGTCACCATCATTCACACACCCGGGTGGTGGCGGGATGTGCCCCCGCATAGAGATGATGCCGTAGCTTGGTTTATGGCCGTATACTCCGCAAAAATGGGCCGGCGTTCGGATGGAGCCACCAATGTCGCTGCCAATTTCTAACGGTGTCATTCCAGCCGCCAGCGCTGCCGCGGCGCCTCCCGAGGATCCGCCGGGTGTTCTGGTAATGTCCCACGGATTATTTGTAGTCCCATAAACATCGTTAAAGGTTTGGAAATCGCCCGACAGCAGTGGGACATTTGTCTTCCCGAATACAATAGCTCCTGCATCCACGAGGCGCTGAACGGCGTCAGCGTTCCTCACTGGGAAGTGATCCTTCCATTTAGGAGATCCGCCGGTAGAGGCTATCCCTTCTACCTCAAAGGAATCTTTAACGGTCATGGGGAGACCATGTAGAGGGCCCCACGATTCACCCTGGGTGAGCGCTTCGTCAGCAGCCTTGGCTCGCTCCGTGGCCTGTTCGGCATCAGTTACCACAACTGCGTTGATCTCTTGATTACTCGCCTCGATTTTTCGAAGATGAATTTCAAGCAGCTCCAGAGCGGATATCTCCTTCTTCTGTATTTTCTCAAGCAAGCCAGTGGCGGTTTGATACAGATCGATGTTCAATAGATCATCTCTCCATGGTGAGATCTCTGGCCAACCGGGCGTTATAATCAAATCCTTCGGCCTTCCCCTGCTGGCGGCCCACGAAAAAGAGAGCGCTCCCCACAGCCAGCCATAAGATTGTCCAAACAAAGACTGTCTTCAATATGGACACCATGAATATGAGCATGACGGCCGCTGAGAAAAGTCCAATGCCGATAACAATCAAAGGTGACGGCTTGAATTGAGCCGACTCATAGAGTGGCCGGTTGACTTTCGGCAGCATCATGAGTGCCACCCCTTGAAGAAAATAGATGATGAAAATTCCGATGAGTCCCGTGTTTAAAAGAAATTGTGCTGATTGCGTCCATATAAGAACGATACAGATGACAGCACTGATGATTAGGCTAACGTAGGGTGTTCGCCATTTAGGATGGACCGCCGAGAAAAAACTGGGCATGAGACGATCTTCACTAAAGACAAAGAATATCCGTGATGGGACAAGAATCGAACCGTTAATACTGGTCAAAAAAGCACTCATGGCTCCGAGAGCCACTATGCCGGCGCCCCAGGGTGGAAGATACACAGCCGCTGCATCGGCCATGGCAGACTGGGATTGAGCCAATACTTCGGCGGGAAGAACCCCAAACGCCACAAAAGACATGAGAAAAAAGATGACCACTGACGCAAGAACACCTCTCACAAATATGACGGGTAACGTCCGTGTGGCGTCCTTGGTTTCTCCTGCCGTCTGGGCCAGCGTCTCAAAGCCGGCATAGCTGAAAAAGAGCACAGGCATGGCCGACAGTAAGCCACCCCACCCTTTGGGCAGAATCGGGTCGTAATAGCTGAGGTCAACGGCTGCCAATCCCGGTACCACAAGCAAAACAATGCTGATCATGAGAACAATCAGCATGCCAATCTGAACCCTGCCGTAATATTTGATCCCAAAAATGTTGATTCCATAAAAAACTAGCAGCACGATCACCGCCCAAAAACGTGGATCCTGTCCCGGGATAAAGAAATTCATATATTCACCGAAACTGGTAGACATGAAAGAAATGGCTCCAACAAACGCCACCAGCTTCATCCACATAGCCACGAAACCGATGTAATAATTCCCGAACGTTCTGGAAATATGTAAATATGCACCGCCGGGGCGATTGCCAAGAGGTGTTGAAGAAAAAACACTGTACGCAAGAGCTGTGGCGAGAACAATGGGAGCAAACAGGAGATAGGCAAAGGGAACTGAACTCCCCGCCACAGCACCTGCCTCCCCCGTCACACGAAAGATGCCAGCGCCCACCAAAATACCAACAATGGTGGCGTAGCCGGAGAGAGAACCGAGATCACGACGGAGGGTTGAGTCACTCATAGGGAAAGTAAGTGTCGAAACTACCTTCCCGTCAGCCGAAAGTCAAGACAGGGAGACAGATTGGAGCGGAAAGATCACATATCTAATTTATGCTTATCATGCTCAGGCATCCTGGCAATCTATTATTAAGGAGTCAGCGGATATGAAAGTTCTCATCATCAACCGTCAGCAGGTAAAAGAGCTGTTGCCCATGCGGGCTTGTATGGACGTACTGGCGAACACATTTCGGGCTTATGCCCGCGGAGAGGCTGTCCAGCCCCTTAGAACCATGATGAAGGTGCCTAGCAGCGGCGGAATCCTGGCCCCCATGCCAGGGTATGATGGTGCCTCGAAAGCACTGGCTGTTAAGCTTATCACTGTTTTTCACAATGAAGGCGAGAGCAAGTTTGATTCCCATCAAGGTTTGGTGATTCTTTTCTCTGCCAAATACGGCAATCCGCTGGCCATTATGGACGCCATAGAGATCACAGCCATCCGGACAGCTGCCGCCAGCGGTGTTGCCACGGAATTGCTGGCCAGGAAAGAAGCAGCTATATTGACTATTCTGGGCTCCGGTGTACAGGCCCGGTCTCATTTCACCGCCATGATGGAAGCAAGACCCATTCAGTCTGTCCGAATTTGGAGTCGAACACAAAAACATGCTGAGAAACTTGCTGAAGAACTATCAGATCAACCCTCAGTGAAAATCACTGTTGCAGAAAACGCTCAGAAAGCCGTGACTGGCGCACATATCGTTTGCACAGTCACTTCTGCTATTGAGCCGATCTTGGAAGGGTCCTGGCTTTCTCCGGGTATCCACATCAACGCAGTGGGCTCAAGCATGGCAAAGAGACGAGAGCTCGATAGTGAGGCGGTGATCAATTCAAAGCTCTATGTGGACAGTCGTGAATCGGCTACCAATGAGGCTGGCGACTTTCTCATTCCTCTTTCTGAAGGGACAGTTTCTCATGATCATATCCTGGGAGAAATAGGAGAAGTTCTGGAAGGGACTGCTGACGGACGGCAGTCAGCGGATGAAATCACCCTGTTTAAATCACTGGGAATGGCTGTGGAAGATGTAGCGGCGGCACAATATATCTACAGTCAGGCACAGGAAAAAGAGGCCGGCGTTTGGGTCGATATGTGAAGGCCTAAAACTTAGGACTTCACCGCCACCATCATAATTTCAACGAGAGCATCCCGTGGAATCCGGGCCGCCTCTACTACGGCACGGGCAGGTTTGCTTTCACTGAAGTAGGTGGCATAGACATCATTCATGGCTTTGTAATCATTCAGGTCCGCCAGATATGCCTGGACCTGTACCACGTCTGAATAGTCAAAACCTGCTGCTTTAAGCACAGCACCGAGGTTCTTTAGTACCCGGTGGGTCTGGGCCTCAATGTTCCCCTCTACCAGCTTACCCGTAGAGGGGTCAAGAGCGATCTGGCCGGCAAGATAGAGTGTGCTTCCTACACGTATACCCTGAGAATAAGGGCCAATGGCCGCTGGGGCATTAGGTGTGGAAATAACCTCCCTGTCTCCACCCCCGCCGGCACAGGCTGAAAAGGCCAGTGCGGCAAGCAGTACAACTGTCTGACGCACTAAGATTTACTGACGCCGTTCTTCACAATATCTGTCATGGCATCTGTGAAGCGGTCGATCTCTTCAATTGTGGTATAGACGTGAGGTGTTATCCTGCACCCTTCGAATTCAGGATGCTTGATGGGGACAACGAAAATACGATACTTATCCCACAGATGCGTGGACACATCGGCAGAATCGATCCCTTCCACCTGGACAGTAGCTATACCACACGCTTTCCCAGACTTAAGACTTGTGTGGAGTTTTACGCGATCATTTTCCAGAAGAGGTTTTGCCCACCGATTTCTCAAATAGACCATCCTTGCCTCTTTATTCTTACTACCGATTCCCTGATGGAACGTGAGGGCGTCACCTATGGCCAGATAGTTAGCAGCCGGGTGGGTCCCTATCTCCTCAAACTTGCGGATATCATCATGCTCACATTGCCCAGGCGCCTGCATGGGCCAGAGATCGGCGATCAAGTCCTTCTTAACATAGAGCAAGCCGGTACCGTGAGGAGCACAAAGCCACTTATGGAGACTGGTGGCATAATAGTCACATCCCAAGTCCGAAGCATTAAAGTCGAAATGGGCGAAAGTATGGGCACCATCTACAATTACCGGGATACCTTTCTTTCGGGCCATTTGCACAATCTTCTTAACAGGGAGAATTTGCCCTGTAATGTTGATCATGTGGCACATAAGGATCATTTTGGTTTTGGAAGTAATTCCCTTTTTAAATAATCGCACAACTTCATCGTCATCCTCCGCAGGGATAGGAATCTTGAACTGTTTCATAACAATACCGTCCCTACACTCTCTCTGCTTGAATGTATTAATCATTCTGCCATAGTCCTGTGTTGTGGTGAGGACTTCATCACCGGGCTCAAAGTCAAAGCCGTTCTGGCAGATCTGGAGGCCTTCTGAGGCGTTCCGGGTTAAAGCGATCTCTTCCGCGTCGCAACCGTGAAAACGAGCCAGACGCCGCCGAACAGGTTCTCGCTGGGGCTCCAGAATGCGCCACATGGAATAAGCCGGTGAAGTGTTGGAAAAATCGAGATGGCGCTTCATAGCTTCCTGGACTACAGCTGGAGATGGGCTGACGCCGCCATTGTTCAAATTAATCAAGCCACGATCTGCGGTGTACGCCTGCTGAATCTCAAACCAGAATGATTCATCTTTGGCAATATCAGATGGGTCTCCTTTAATTCCTCTCACCGATGCCAGTGCCCTGTTCATGAGGGTCGGTTCTATGACAGCAACCGCTGCTGCTGCAGCCATCGGTTTCCCAATCGTTCCCATAAATGATCTTCGATCCATTGTTCTCATAAGAATCTCCTATAAAATTAATTTCCCTTAAGTGTACAACTGACAAACCACTTTTTCAAGAACATCAAATATGATTATATAGGACTATCCGGCTTCAGATATTTAGCCAGGAATTTCCAGATTTTCAGTCTTATCTCTCTGGCTTGGCCAAAATCCATTCTATCAAAAGAGTGGCCCCCGGGAATGTCTTCAAAAATTTCGTATTCAAAACCTTTTTTTCCATTTGCCTTAAGAGCTTGTACAAGACGTTCAACCTCAAGAACGTTTACATCGGCATCATTGGTATTGGTATGGATAAGTAAAGGTGTTCCATCATATTTCTCGGTATTCCAAGAGGGTGATCGCTTTTTGTACTCCTCTACATCCTCATTAGCCGCTTTCCCGATATGATAATCAACAGAGTAAAGATCACGATAACGCTGTGTCTTATATCCCATGCGAGCGATAAGGTCGCTCACAGGCACACCAGCATAAGCAACAGTATAATCATTGCCATGTTCGAAAATATTCATCAAAGCGTGGAGACCACCATGACTCCAGCCGACAATACCTACCCGTTTTGGATCAAGAAAATCGTAGCGCTCAAGCATATAATTCCTTGCGGAGTAGGTGTCCTCTATTTCCAACCCGCCGTAATCGATAGCCTCGTACGTCCCGCGTCCGTAACCAGTACTGCCCCGGTACTCAGGTGCCACGATGGTGTAACCCTGTGTCAGCAATTCACGCAAGATATTGGTGAACCCGGATGAGAAATTGCTGTGAACACCGCCATGAGGCAGTACAATGAGAGGCTGTTTTTTCTTTTTGTTCAGATTTTTTGGAATAAATACATAAGTGCGAAACCGCCATGGATTGTTAGCGCCTTGTGCTGTAGGGTTAGGCTGATGTTGCAAAGGAGGGCCAGTAATGCTGGCCATATCAACCTCAGCAATATCCCCCAATCGATGGAAAAACATTAGATCGTCCACTTGACGGGAAACTTGATCGAGCTTGTGGTGAAGATATTCATTCTGTCTCTCAAGTTGAGATTTAATATCGCTGAGATTCGGAGGTGTTTCTTCCTGTGCTACAATGGGAAATGCACAAAACATTGTTATAACAACAATCAGTCCTCGAACGGTATTCAAGCTATAGTTCATTTTATCCCCCTTCGTTTAATCAGTATGACTCTGTATCCGCTCAGCCATCCACCTGTTCAGCCACAAAAGCATGGCCAGAACTGCACCCCATTGAACCAGGCATGTCATAACACTGTATGGCGACATGGGATTGTACCAGTCATCCGGCGCATAGACTGTAGCTGAGAGGGATAGCCACCAAACAAGAAGTGCTATGCCTAGAATTGGGACAATGAATTTTATGTTTTTATCCCACCATGCACCTAAATCCCAGTCATTTTTATTCTGTAACACCTCTTTCTCCCGCAGGACCGTAACTCCGTACCGCATAACTGCCACAGCCACAAAAATGCCGGATATCATGAGAGCCACTCCCCAGACAAAATCCTGATTCCCGAATAAAACAAGATTCCGTGCAGATGGGATACCCAAGAGATAACTGACGACCGCCACACAAACGATGGCTGTTTTCCTTTTCAGGCCAAGATCAATAAGATTCCGGCTGGTGAGCTCCATCATTGAGATGAGTGAAGAAAAACCGGCAAAAGAAAGCCCCAGAAAAAATAGAATAGCCACCAGTTTCCCCATGGGCATTTTGGCAAAAAGCTGTGGCATCCAGATGAAGGTGAGGCCAGTAGCGGCGGGGCCGCTTTCTTTCATAATACCAAGAATTTCACCGTTAGTCTTCCCTTCCATTCCGAGAATGGAAAATACGGTGCCGAACACCATGAGGGCCGCAAGGAGTGATACCACATTGTTACCGATGGCCGTAATAAACGCATTCTTCACAATGCCGTATCGCCGCCTGATATAGATGGCATAGGTAAGGAAAAGCCCCCAACCGGCACCGGTATCCCAGGCGTTTTGGGTCAAAGCCTCCAGCCAGAGCTTGGGATTACTGAGCTGACTCCACTGGGGCGTAAAAAGGTAAGCCACGCCATTCCAGGCGCCGGGCAAGGTTAAAGCACGAATTACAGAAAGAACAACAATAGCTAACAATGTTGGAATAAGCACCTTGTTGACTTTTTCAATAGATGAAACACCCCGCCAGATGGCCATCGCCCCTACTGCCATGGCCATACCATGAAAAAGCAGGGGTAAAGCACTTGCCTGGTAATTGTTCCACAGTGACCATGACGCTTCCGTTGTTTGAGGAAGAGGTTGGAACAGCATCTGAATAAAGTAATAAATACACCACCCCACCACCACAGAATAGTAGAACGTGATGGCCGTGGTGACCAAACCAACGAATCCGCCCATCCAAGCAAACTTCCCTCCCACAAGAGAAACAAACGCACCTATGGTCCCCTTTCGGGATTTTCTCCCCATGATATACTCAGCTATGATGAGTGGAATGCTCCAAAGGAAAAGGAAAATGACCCACGCCACAAGAAATGCACCGGCCCCATCGTCACCACCGTTTGTAGCGGCAATCCGGGGGAACCGCCAGATATTGCCTGTTCCCACGGCAATTCCTAGCGCACTCATAAGAAATGCCGATCTTGACGAAAAACGTTGTTCAGATTCTCGCTGTTCCAAACTACCCTCTCTCTATTTAATCAGAATTCAACCGTTTGACGCGTACCAAATCCCGGCCCCAGGAGAATAGCATTAAGCAGCATTCGCTCGCCACCATAGAAATATGCCCTGAAGTTAGGATCGGTGGCAAACAGGATTACCTGCCCCTTGCCCACGGATTCCCTCGCACAGTAGACAGAATTTGCCCACCGTTCTCGCGCTTCCGGCCAGAGAATCCCGGAGATTTTAACATTGTCATAATTAGCGAACCGACCAGCCACATCACTGTTATCTTTTGAAACATAGCTGTATGAGTTGTCTACCAAAATGGGGACATCGGATCCCAAACCGAACGAGAGCCAGTGTTCCTCATCCAGATCGATACGCATAATGACACCTTGCGGTGACAGTTGCCTGGCCAGTTTATCCGCCTGCTTGGCGGTTTTTGAATCAAACTTTCCTGCAGTCTCTTGCTTACTTTTTGCCGGTCGTTTCCCTTCCCAAACGGCCAGGCTATCCACAGTAGGAGATGCGGCCTGCTGATACAGTGAGAAGGCAGTGGTGTATTCATCCAGTTTGTCCAGAACCTGCCGTTTCTGCCGGACTGATACTAGTGAAACAGAGCTGTCGGCCACAAAAGCGGCCGCTGCGCCGACAGCAATGAGGGTACCACCATCTTCAACCCACTCCCGGAGATGTTTTACTCCACCTTCAGAAAGAAGTCTCTTGTAGGTTCGCGGCCCGCCGTAGGTAGATGGAAGGATCAGCACATTATATTTATCGAGATCAGTCCCCGCTAATGATGTGGAACTCAATGTCGATGTTGCCATATTCATTCTGGCGTCCAGCGTGTGCCAGATGTTGCCAAAACTGTAGGGCGATATGGTCTCACCACCCACCAGGGCGATCTTGGGACGGGCAAGCAATTCAAACTCACCGCCGCCGGGATCAGATCCTACTGAGGCAAGACCATAATCAATACTTTTGAAGGTGACACCCGTCTCTTCGGCGATCTCTTGAAGTGTCCGCTCTGAAAGGTGGCGGTTAGCATTGCTCCGAACGAGAAAACTTCCCCGGGGATAGCTTTCCCCATCCACTTTAAACGGTTCACTACCAGACCAAACCTTAGCACCGGCATCCAGTAACCTCGCCAGAGCCAACACAGCCCTATCATCGGCCCCTGAAAAAACGTAACCGACCTTAGGGTCTCTGCCGGAGAGTCGCCCTTGAATGTGGCCTGACTCATGAGCGCGGGACTTGACAGTCGGCACGCTGTCAGAAAAGTAGGCGTCCATATCGTAGCCCAATGCAAGAGACCATCCGGTAGCGTCATAAAGTCGGGAGCCGTCATACTTCAGCCTTTCTTTCCGCTGACTTTTCAGGAATTCACTATTGTGCCTGATCTCAAAGGTGAGAATGGCTTCAACAAGATTTCGATTCGGCTGGTCAAGAGGTACAATGAGGGTCCTTTCAGGGAAATTTATCCGCTTCACCGGTTTCCCATCTCTACCCGTGATGTTGCGAAGCTCAAAACTTTCCTGGGCCACTTCAACTTCAATACCCTGAAAAGTGAGCGCAGAAGCGAATTTTTCAAATCGGCTTATGTTATCATTAGGTATAAACAGGAACGCCTCCCGCCGCATTTTATTACCATTTCCGGCGGCGGATTTTCTGTGGTTATAGTAATCCCGGAGAAGAGTCTCACGGTTCGAGGCTGCTGTCAAAAGATTTGCCATGGAACTGGTGAAGTGATGATGCACTGTTTCACGATAGGTCATCACCGTTCCATCAGGCCGTTTCACGCGAGAGCCGTCCACACCGGCCTGTTCATAAAGTACGCCTATTGCCCCCAGAAACATTGGCCAAGAACTGCCGTAACCAGGATACATCTCTTCGTTCCACTCCCGAGTGTAATAGCTCCACCCTTGCTCATCGAAAGCCTTTGCCTGGTCCTTGGCGAACTGGTCCCACCATTTGAAGGTTTCCTTGGGAAGGAACGGATTGAAAGGCTCCCGGGGTGGTGAAAAAAGATATGTGTCATAGGGCCCCATCTCGTGGCAATCGAGAACAAACTGGGGATTCCACTTCAGGATTCCTTCCACCCGTCCTCGCGTCTCCGGGTGCACCAAGAGAAACCAATCCCTGTTGAGGTCAAACAGATAGTGGTTCCCTCTGCCGTAGGGCCAGACGCCCCTGTGATGGAGGCTCTGGATATCACTGCTGGGAATAACGCTGTTGTATTGCTCCATCTGTTTAACAAAGCGCATACGCCCGTCAGGGTTTTGCATGGGGTCAATACAGACCACCATATTGTCCAAAATGTTTCGTGTTGTTCTGTCCCGCCCGGCTAACAGCTGGTAAGCAAGATAAACGGAAGCGTCCACGCTGGAAACTTCATCCCCGTGTATACCGTAGCCTAACCATGCGACAGTAGGTAGAGATTTGATCAGCTTTTCCGCTTGAGTTGTGTTCACCTTGAGGTGGGCCAAGTCCGCCATCTGTTCACGAATCTCTTCCAATCGGTCAAAGTTCTTCTCAGACGTCACCACCAGATAGACCAGCTCCCGTCCCTCAAAAGAATGGGCGTAGACATTCAATTGAGCGTTCGGTGCTGTCTCTGACAAATAGGTAAAATAAGACATCACTTCCGCATGAGTAATAGACCGGCCTCCCAGTTCGAAACCAAGGAATTCACTGGGAGACTGGATATCAGCCCGGTATGACCCTCCTTTGAAGAAGGGAGCAGTGTAGTCTCCAAGACCTGGCGATGGATGGGTACGCATGCTCTGGCCAGTCAGAGCGGTCGTTAATATCAGCAGTACCATTTTTTTCATAACTCTTTCTCCATATTGTAACATTCTGAAAACAGATCCTTGCATTCACATAAAATTGCTGCCGTGGCACCCCAAACCTTTAACTGTTCAAAATGGAAATAGGGAACGTCCACATCAAAGCCCCTAATTTCCCTCTGTTCCCGTTTTACCCTCGAGTCGTCAAGCAACGTCTCCACCTGAATCTTATGGAGCGCCGCAACTTCAGCCTCATCAATTAGCACTTCAGGCTCCGTCTCACTCCACCCCACAAAAGGGTGTACCCTGAAACCGCTGACCGGTATAAATAGTGGTGTCATTGCACCAAGCACTTTCACTGATGCCGGTACAATACCGATCTCTTCATTGGTTTCCCTAAGGGCCGTTTCTTCCAGAGATTCACCCTGTTCCTGAGCGCCGCCGGGCAGTGAAATCTGGCCACGGTGATACTCAACGACATGGGAACGTTCCATTAGAAAGAATGACCATTCTTCACCTTCCTCAAAGAGAAGCACAAGCACAGCTGACGGCATTGCATCTGCTTCATTTTGTGCTAAAGGCGGAATATATGGAGGACGAGGTGCCATCTTAATTTGCGCCATCACACCCGGGAGGGATTTCATGAGATGTGATCGCAATTCAATGATGAATGGAGGTGCTATCGCGATCGCTCTGTCTCCACCCAAATTTTTACCTGATCTTCCAGCACATCAAGAGGAACTGAGCCGTTCCCCAAGACTACGTCATGAAATTCTCTCACATCAAAATCTCCCTTGAGAACATTTTCACTATAACGCCGCAGTTCTTTGATTTTTAACTCTCCCATCTTGTATGCCAATGCCTGTCCCGGCCATGCAATATATCTATCCGTTTCTGTAGTCACTTCATGGATGGGCAGGGCTGTCCGTGTAGTCATATAGTCCATGGCTTCATCTCGTGTCCAGCCAAATGCATGAATACCTGTATCCACAACAAGCCTGCAAGCCCTCCACATTTCGTAAGTGAGCCTGCCAAAATTGTTATAGGGATCGGTATAGAAACCCGCCTCGAGGCCAAGCCATTCCGAGTAAAGTCCCCACCCTTCACCAAAGGCTGATAGAGAAAGATGCCGTCTGAACTTGGGAACATCTTCCAATTCCCGGGCAATGGCGTTCTGAAGATGGTGTCCCGGTACAGCTTCGTGCAGAGTCAGAGCTTCGAGATTGTAAAGGGGACGAATCTCCAATGCATAGGTGTTGACCCAGTAATAACCCGGTTCTCTCGACCCTTGTGCTGGTCCCACATATCGGCCGCCGGTGTATTTCGGCGCAATATGCTCTGGTACAGCTTGCACACCATAGGGCAAGCGGGGCAAATTCTTGAAAAGTGACGGAAGTTGGGCGTCCATTTTCTTGGCAATAAAGGACGCCTCTTTCAAAAGATCCTCAGGCGTTTTGGCGTAAAACTGACGATCGGTCCTTAGAAAATATAAAAAATCCTGAAAAGTACCTTCAAACCCAACTTCCTTGATGATATCTGTCATTTCTTTTTTGATTCTTTCTACCTCTTTGAGACCTACTTTATAAATCTCTTCTGGTGACAGGTCGAGTGTTGTGAAGTGACGGGCCCGTTGCTCATAATAAGCCCTTCCGTCCGGAAACTCCGATGCACCGATGGTTTTTCTGGCGTTGGGGTAATACTCATCATTGAAAAATGTGAGAAACTGTTTGTATCCCTCAACAGCACCTGTCATGACGGCTTTTCCTCCCGCCTCTCTCAATCTATCGTACTCATGAGATGGAATGGAGACGGGGAAAGAGAAAAAAGGTTCATAAAAAACACTTTCCTCAGGGTTGTTCACAACATGAGTGGAAATGGTTACGTTGTATCCCTTCAGAACAATCTGCGGCACTGTCATCCCTGTCCTGATACCTTCCCGCATGAGTGTGATGTGCTGTGCTATGTAGTCAGGAATGGCGTTCAGACGGGCAATGTAATTCTCATAGTCAGCTACACTTTTCAGGGGAATACCTTTCGGAAGTCTGGCGAGTCCGATATGAAAGCCTGAATCAGCATTAAGTGGCATTAAATAGGCTTTGAACTTGGTGTCCGCAAGACGATCCTCCACAACTCGGTGGAAAATCCTATAATTGATGCGACTTTTCTCATTAAGTCCACTCTGTTCTATGCTGTCGAGCCGCTGTAGAATATCCTGCCAGTAGTGTGCCCGTCGCTGAATATCTTCTTCAGTAACCAACGGTAACCTGTCATTGGCGGTGTGAACACCAACACCCGTAGCAAAAAGGGGGTTCTCCTTCAATCTAAACGACCACGCATCGTCGAAGATGGCCTGAAGTGCTATGTCCGGATTTTGACGGAGACAGCCTGTGGTGGAAATCACCCAAATGATACCAATAAACGGCAACGATCGTTTTATCACTGTACGTTTACCCCATCTTCAGCCTGAAAGTGGCATCTCTGTCAAGGAAAGATGTCAAGTTAACGTTTTCTGTCCGAAGAATTGAGCCTATTTGGCGTAGCGGTTCTGCGATATGCGAGAAGTTTTTCCAAACGTTCCAGCTCAGCCGACGCCTTTTCGTCTCCCAAGTAGGCGGCCTGACGAAGATATTCAGCCGCTCCCTCCAGTGCGTCGTTTTTTTCAAGGAGTGTTGCCAGATCACGCCTCAGTTCGGTACTGTTGGGTTTCCCCCAAAGTTTTTTCTCCAGTACATCCCTCTCCTCTTCAAATTGAAATATATCCTTGAATAGACTGTTGTACATCCGGGCAGCTTCCCGGTCTCCCAATTTCTTGTTCACCTCAGAAAGTCCGTAAAGCACTTCTGACTTCCTTGGGTTTAAATCATGAGCTTTTTCAAAACTGTCTTTTGCTTCACTCCAATCTCCTAGACGCTGGTGAGCCTGACCCAGATGAAACCAGATATCAGGACTGTTTACTTCCAGTTTTAAAGCTTCTTTCAGAAATACTTTCGCTTCTTCCGGCCGGTTCTGTGCCAGTGCCACGAGACCTTGAAAAAGCTTCAACGGAGCAGCTGACTGATTGAGCTTTGAAGCCTCATTCAGAGCAGTTTCTGCTTTCTCAAGCTGTGACAAATAATAAAGAGCAACTCCTCGCTTGTAATTTCCAGACCAGAGGTCCGGCTCCAGAGCTACAGCACGAGTATAAGCCCTTAAAGCATCGCTGTGTCGCGAACCTGATTTGTGAATATCGCCTAACTCAATGTAGATCATCGCAGCTGAGGGATTCGCCTCTGTCCCTTGTTCAAGAATACTGAGTGCCTCTCTTTGCCGACCAAGGCTGATGTAGATCCTGCTTAGTGTAACGTATGACTTAGATCCGGTGGGACTAATGCGCATAGCGGTTTGTACATGTTCAATGGCCTTCCCGTAATCTTGGATTAGAAAATAGGCCTCTCCTAGATCGTGATGAACTTGAGGAAGTTCAGGGCGACGAGTGATGACACGGATAAAATGGGGAATGGCCGTCCTGGGTTGGCCTGCTCCAACATAGGCTCTCCCTAACCAATACCACCCAAAAAGATTATCGGGATCAACCTCAGTTGCTTTCCCCAACCATTCAATGGCCTCACTAAAATTGCCCAGCCGTATATCAATATCTCCGACATTCCTATATGCTAAAGCATATCCACCATCGAACTTTATTGCAGTAGTAAAATGAGATGCAGCTCTCTCCAGTTCACCCAACTCCTTATAGGCGGACCCAAGATTATTGTGAGCTTTCGCATTCTCAGGATCATACTTCAGAGCTGATTGATAGGCACTAATGGATTGCTGGTAGCTTTCCCCTCGGAAATAGAAATTACCGAATGAGATCCAGATATCCGGTTGGTTTGGCTTCAAGGAAAGGCTTTTTCGGTATGCCTCGGAGGCACCCATAATGTTACCAGAACGATCGTACGCTTTCGCCAAGCCTACCCAAGCTTCGAAATTCTCCGGCTCTTCGATAACAATTTCCCTTAACAAATCAGACGCTCGGCCGTAAAGGTCCTGATCCATAAGCCGATACGCCTCATCAAGGAGGTTCTCATGCTGTGCTTTCAGACACACGCACAGGATAGCTACAACTATGGCTGAATTGCGGATATTTTGCCTCCCGGCTGAACGTGGTAGTAGCGGTTCACTTCCACATCTTCAATGCGGTCAACACCACCCCCAGGCCATTTGATAGTAATCTCTTCCACTTTTTTGTCACCGCCTAATCCGAACAGAAGCCGCTTATCATTTGAGGAAAGGTAGCTGGCTGCTGGATTGACAGTAGCGATCTGCGTCCCGCCGACACTCTTGACAGTCACCCTAGCGCCGATGGCGTCACGATTGTAGAGGCGACCCTCAAGCTGCAGACCTATCCAATTATTCCTGGGAATCCCTTCATTGATGAACAGACTTGCCTGCCCGCCGTTGTTTGAAATAACGACATCAGTGTCACCATCGTTATCTATATCACCAAAAGCAGCACCGCGACTTACTGTCGGTACCAAAAGGTCACCACCGATCTCATCTGTCTTCTCTACAAATGTGCCGTCACCTCTGCTGATGAACACCTGTTTTCGCTGAGCGTGAGTATAGTCGGGATTAAAAATCTCAATGTTGTCGATAACGTGTCCATTCACCACAAAGATATCGAGCCAACCGTCCAAATCAATATCAACAAATTTAGTGCCGAAACCGAGGACCTCAAGGCTCGGCTGACCCAATCCGGCGGCAAACGTCACATCTGTCAGAAATCCGTTCTGGTCATTTCTGTAAAGTGTATTGGACTCACCGCTGAAATTGGTGACAAACAGGTCGAACCAGCCATCGCGGTTGTAATCACCAAAGTCAACCCCCATTCCTGCCTCCGCCTGCCCATTTTCATTAAAACCGACGCCGGCAAAAAGGGCATCTTCCATGAAGGTCCCGGAACCGTCATTAATAAATAGATAGTTCATCACCTTATCATTTGCTACATAGATATCCATGTCGCCATCGTTATCGAAATCAGCCGGAACCACCCCTAGACCCTTACCTTCAGCTTTGGAGATATTTGAGACTGCGGATATGTCCGAGAATGTCCCGTCCCCATTATTGTGATAGAAGACATCGGGAACCCCTCTGAATACATCAGGATCACAATAAGCTCGCTGACTGCTCCTCTGATCACCACACCACGGATTTTTTTCGAGTGAATATTCCACGTAATTACTCACATAAATGTCCAGAAAGCCATCGTTGTCAGCATCGAAAAAGGCGGCGCTGGCGGACCAGGCAGGGTTAGAAATACCGGCCGCATAAGACGCATCGGCAAATGTGCCATCTCCCTCATTCCTGTACAGAATATCTGGTCCAAAGTTTGAGACATATAGGTCGGTATCTCCATCGTTGTCATAATCGGCAGCGGCACAGCCGATACCATAGGAAGTGTCCCCCAGGCCGGATTCTCCCGTAACATCTGTGAATTCGTCACCGTCATTGCGAAAAAGCTGATTCCGAAGTGTGGTCTCTTTCTTCCACCCCGGTAGCGGCGCACCTTGCAGGAAAAAAACATCCAGGTCACCATCATTATCATAGTCCAGAAGGGCACATCCAGAGCCCATGGTCTCCACATAGAATTTCTGATCCGTGCCGCCATGATCATGCACAAAGTTCAATCCCATCTCCGCAGCCATATCCTTGAATGAAAGGTTTTGTGCCGATATAGTGCCAAGCAACACAAAAAGGGACACAATTCTTTTCTCTCTCTTATGGGAGAAAGAATGAAAGAATCTCATTAATCCCCAACTCCAGAATAACGGCAGACTATTTCCAGAGCCTTAACAAGTGTCTTTGCACCCAGCACAGCGTTCTCTTCTATCAAATTCCCTTCTTGATCCAATGTGCCAAGACCGGGCCCCATGAACACCTTACCGCTGTATATGGTGGCCGGCTCTACACCCATAGCCTCTTGAGCCAGCACAATGGGGTTTGTGTTGGCCCAGAGATCCTCCAAAGTAAAAATAGGTATTCCGAATTCATCATCACACCACGTTTGTTCATAATTCAGTTCTGTTCCACCCAGCTGATAGGTTTTTGTAAATATGAGCTGATCCCGGAACTTCGATGGAGTAAACGATTTGAACTCCTCCAAAACAATCTCGTGAAAACGATCGATAGGGTCTTTCACACGATTCGGCTCGTCTCTTAGGACTTTCAGATAGGCCACGAGTCCTACCAGTGTGTCTCGACCTGGATCACAGAACGTATAGGCAGCTTTTCCATGGGATGACACTTCACCATACCTCTGTCCGCCCAGCCCCATCCCTTTCCGTATAGGATTCATTACTTCTTCCTTGCCTATGATCAGACCGCATGCAGGTGCCCTGCCTGCTTTGTCCATACTGTAGGTAATAACATCACACCCAATCTTTCGGGGGTCCATCCCAAGAAAAGGTATTGAACCGCCTGTATCAATAATGTAGGGAACATCAAAATTGGTGGCCACGTCACATAGTCCGCGGAGGAGTAGAGGCGTGCCGTCTTCATGTTGCTCACCGTGACCGTAACTGGGTGTATCATACCCAACAGCAGCAACCCCTACCAATGAATCAGCGTGACGGGCGGCTACTTTTTCAACCTCCGATAATGTGGCCGCTGAGTCAACTTTTGTCAGGAGAGAAGTGGGATTGAAACGGATACCGTGGGAATCGTACCTGGCACCTGCCATTCGGACGTAGAGAGTCTCCAAATTGGTCAAAGTTTTTCCCTCAACACCAAGTTCTCCTCCAGCAACAGTTCTATCTACCAGAAGATTTTTGTATCGGGGCGGGAAGGCGCGGCCGTAGCCTCCCATCCATTCATAATCTTCGCTGTAGGGCATTAGGACACGACCGCGGTATGTTTCCCCTCGGTGCATGATAGGTGGAGCACATAAAGTCTCAAAACAGACTCTCAGACATGCTTCACAGGTGTTGGCCGCCGCTGCGTCGTAATGGTCACCGTATACATCTTTCACTACTTCGCGGAGTTCGTCCTCCACCACACGCACAGGAAGTGTCTGGTTGCCTCGATTGGCTTCTACAATGGGATCAAGAACGTAATTGGGGAGATTCCCCGGCCGGGCCGAACTCCCAGCATAAAGACCAATATCACTCGCAAGTTTATTTAGCCCAAGTTCTTTGCCATAAGCCTCCGCTTCTGCAATGATTTCTGAAAGAGACTCATATATCTGCTGATACCATTGATATTTGAACTTCGAAATCATGAAAGTTGGAAATACTCTCCTGATTCTTTACGCTTCCAGATCACTTTATTCTTATCCATTACATTTAACTTGATACAATCAGGAACTGGGCACACATCAACACAGTCACCTACATACCAGCATTCACTTGGGTACAGCACAACTGGAACTCCACCTGGTTCTTGACTTGGGACAAAAACATCCGGTTGACATACCATCACACACAGATTGCATCCTATGCACGTCTCCGCATTGATAGAGACTGGAATAAACACATTGGTGTCACTAACAGCTACAGCCTTATTCTTCATACAGAATTCTCTTTAATATAGTCCTGATTATATTTTTCGTAATTCTTGTTCAGTGATGAATAGTAATCGATCGGTAGTTCACTTACTCGTACCCCGTTACTATTCTTACTCACGACGACAAACTTATGCCATTGGGGTGGATCTATCTCGGTATAGTCCGAACGCATAAAATGCAATTGCTTGCATGACGCCTTACGAGCAAGTGAGGAATGTATTACAATTTCAGCATTGGTCATGATATTTAGCACCTCCAAGGCGCGCATCAATTCATGAGGATTCCGTGCGAATACGTTCGTTCCGTCCTCTTTCCTTAGATCATGGAGTGCTTTCAAACCTCGATTCAACAGAACGTCTGACTTTTCTTCTCCACAATATTCCTGCATTATTTTAGTAATACTGACATTCAAATCTTTCCATTCAACACCTTTATCCAGTTTGGCTGGTGCATATGCTAATTCTCTTTCTTTTTTTACTTGGTTTTCCTCTACCACTGGCTCTGGGGCAGACATAGTATATCTAACCGCATGTCGTCCTGCGTAGTATCCCGTTGCTGCAGCGTGGCCATGACAGTCTGATGCAAAGAGAGTATCACCGGAAGCATATAGTCCTTCAAGATTGGTTCTAAGTTCCCAATTATTCACCAATCCCCCTGGAAGACCAAAAAACTGGCGCTCTGAAGGTTCAAACTTTGCCGACCACCAGCTATCACCATAGCTCCTTAATAAATCTTTGGAAGGGTCAAAACCGGCGTCTTCATACATTTTTTTAACCGGGATCTTGGTTTTACTTTCATGCCCAATCATAAGTCCCCAAATCGCCTTCCTTTCCATCTTCGGTAAACTTGAAAGGTCAGCATAGAACGGCAGTTTGTATCCCTTTTTGATAAGTTCTTCAGTCGGGGCAATATCAGGGCCGATATATTCATGTTTTTGAAACCATGTTTCTCCTCCTCCTTTTAAAAAAAATTTTTGCCCAGAAGCAGGGCGGCATCTGTCTGCAACTGTTTCAAGAACATTCCCATCACGATCAACCCAAGGAAGCTCACGTCCTGTAGCATCTACCATATTACAAGGATACCATGTGTTGTGCGTGTTTCCTGTTCCGTACGGTGGAAAACTCCGCGCACCGGACCATTCCGCACGGACAGATTTTTCCAGCATAGTAAACTCTGCTCCAATACGCCAACTGATGGCATGCCCATCTCCACAGGCTTGCATGGGCCGGAATTCAGAAATCCCCGCGAAATCAGGGGTAAACAGCCAAAGACGGCTCGGACGAGACGTACACAACACGGTAGCTTTTGCCCGTATAACAACAAACCTACCAGTATGCACATGAAAGCCAACCGCGCCCACAACCCTTCTCTTTGGCTTACCACCTTCAGTCAACAAACCTGTTATCATTGTTCTGTCAAGAATTCCCACATTTAAGCGTTGGCACTCTCGGTGAAGCGCTGGCTTGAATGTTGTCCCCCACGTTCGGATGGTATATCTGTTAACATAATCGTAAGCAAAAAGAAACTTTGTATGTTCATCTCTGAAATCAGCACCCTTGAATTCATCTTCTGTATCACGAATCTTTCCACCCATCCTCTCAAGATCAAGCAATCGATCGTACCCTTCTCTAGCCTCAATGTAATGTGAGATGCCGTTGTTGTATCCATCATTACTGTCAATTTGGGCGTGCGTTATCTCTTCTGGCGTCAGTGGACAGCAGGGATTTGTAACCGCATGCTCCCAGTGATCACATCCCGAACCCCCAGCGCCACTTCGGACTGTCCGCGCTTTTTCAACGAGGGTTACTGAAACACCTTTATTCCTTGCCGCTGCAATAGCAGCCCAACATCCGGCAATGCCACCACCAAGTATGAGAATGTCTGTATCTAATCTCTGCTCTTCTCCCCACTTAATGGGATATGGCCATTTAAACTCTGTTTGAGACTTTTTCATTTCAGTGAAATCAATCTGTCTTTATAAAAGTGTTTTCACTGCTGCTTTATTTGGTTCCACGCGGTGCTGTTTTTGACTTACTACAACAAATGCAGCGAATTAAAAAATGTAGGTCAATAAAAGTTCAAAATCCACATTTCTCAATCCACTTTTATACTGTACTAGATAATTTGAATACAATGCAATGTGAAGAAAATCTTCTAGTAATAATGGTGTCATTTCCATGTTGTTCAACAATCTAAGAATATCTCATCACATGATGTGTCCCATTTATAAATAAATACTCCATCAAAAATGCTTCTACTGATGTGTACATTCAATCATGAGTCATAAGAAAAAAGTACTTACAGGGTTTTTGATTCTCTCAATTAGCACCTTCACATATTCTTCCTGCAAAAAACATTTAGAAGAGAAAGCTGAGCTGGTATTGTTGAATGGGACTATTTATACCGTAGATGAACATAGACCTCAAGCTGAGGCTCTGGCCATAGAGGGAGATAGATTTGTTTTTATCGGTGATAATGCTGGAGCAAAAAAATATGTTGATGAAAAAACAAGAATAATTGACCTGAAGGGGAAAACAGTTACTCCAGGTCTGATTGACAGCCATGTGCACCTAGAATGGTATGGAAGATACCAAGAAGAGCTACATCTTCATGGAACCACAAACTTTGATGATGTCCTGAAAATAGTAGAGCAGCATGTTAAGAGAATTGAGCCAGGAGAATGGATCATCGGCGCCGGGTGGGATCATGAAGATTGGCCGGACAAAAAACTTCCAACTCATGAAAAACTTTCCGCCATTTCTCCCGAAAACCCCGTATTGCTAGAGAGGGATGGAGCTCATTCAGTTTTGGTAAATGACGCAGCTATGAAGCTTGCAGGTATAGACAAAAAAACAAAGGATATAAAAGGCGGACAAATCATCAGGGATGCAAAGACAGGCGCCCCCACAGGTATCTTCGTTGACAGAGCTAAAACGCTGATTAGCAGTATAAAACCTCAACCTTCTTACGATGACAGAGTGCGCTACATCCTGAATGCGGTTGATTCCTGTATCTCTGTGGGACTCACAAGCGTCCATGATGCAGGAGTTTTTAATGAGCCCAGTTTGGCTTATGAAATCATAGATATTTTTAAGTCATTAGCTGAGAATGGGAGACTAAAAAATCGAGTATATGCCATGTTAGGCGGTAATGAAGTATATCTGGACAATTATTTTGAATACCTTCCTATGATTGGTTACGGAAATCACCATCTTACATTCAGAAGTATAAAGATTGCCATCGATGGTGCCATGGGTTCTCGTGGCGCACTACTTTTAGACGAGTATTCAGATATGCCTGGCCATCGTGGTTCTGTGGTCACTGAATCAGACGCAATTAAGAAGATTGCTATCGGTGCTGTTAATAAAGACTTTCAACTGAACGTTCATGCAATTGGTGACAGCGCCATTCGACTTTCCCTTGATCTATTTGAAGAAGTTGATGCTGATTATCCCATACATGATCGTCGATTCCGAATTGAACATTTGCAGTTAATCTCCCTTGAGGACATTCCACGTTTGGAAAAACTTGGCGTTATTCCATCCATGCAAGCATATCACGCCATCTCCGATATGAACTGGGCAGAATCAAGAGTTGGAAAAGAACGTGTGAAAGGGAATTATGCCTGGCGGAAGGTCCTTGACTCAGGTGTGATCATTGCAGGCGGTTCAGACATCCCCGTAGTGCCTATTGACCCACTATGGAGTATTTACGCATCCGTTACCAGACGGGACATTGACGGACTTCCGGAAGAAGGGTGGTATCCGGAAGAACGTATGTCTCGAGAAGAAGCGTTAAAAAGTTATACAATCTGGGCAGCTTACGCAGCATTTGAAGAAGATCTAAAAGGATCCATCGAAGTGGGAAAGTTAGCAGACCTAGTAGTCTTCTCTAAAGATATCACAAAGATCGCCGCAGAAGAGTTATTAACTACAAAAGCCCTTTTAACTATTGTAGGTGGGGATATCGTTTACAAGCGTAAGGAGTTTGAGTGAGAAAAATGGAATAAAAATCCATTACGGTGACTTTTAATATTTAATATCGGTCCTGCCGACAGTTTTGCCTATATGGCCAACAAGTTTTCCCATGGTATAAAACTCTCCACTGCCAGCAGTCATACCAAAAAATGAGACATTGGGGACAATTAGCCGACCATCTTTATCACATACACTTTCATGGACAGTTGTGGCAACAACATTAGCAAAGAAAACAGTGCGGTTCGGAGGAACATCAATAGTATTAAAAATTCTGCATTCTACTTGAATTGGTGCTTCCTCTACAGTTGGGGCATTAACTTTGACTGCCTTCCCTTCAGTTAGGCCAGAAAGAGCATATTTATCACCCACTTTACTGGAGTTCATATCCACGGTATCAAAAGCGGTAATAATATCTGCTGTGGGAACATTCAAAACGAATTCTTCATGCAATTTAATCAAATTGCCAGCTATGTGATAATCAGCCACACTAATTCCAATTTGGGGCGGTTTGCCTTCAATCACAAAGGTCCATACCACTGAAATTTCGTCCGGATCACCCGGTTTCCCACGAACTGTCAACAGTATTGCTGGGACAGGAGGAATCATCGGTCCATTTTCAGAGAGCCTGAGACGTTTCTTTTTATCCTCTGAGAAAAAACTTGGAATAGTCGCACCGCTCAGGCCAGTCATTAGTGCAGGAAACACGGTCTGTTTCATAAAGATACGACGATTCATAGTTTGCTCCTTTTTGACTCTTCTATTCAAAGATTCTTGACTTTTTCAATCACTGGAATTGGACCTTTCCCAAACCATATAAAAAAGCCGTTCCAAAAGGAACGGCTTTCGAATAATAATGTACGAGTATCTTAGAGCTGGTAGCCGAGTGAAAACCTCATAACAGGATCAAAACTCTCCATTTGGGTCATGGCAACATTCACCGAAATACCGGCCATGTTTACACCAGCTCCAAATGAGAGGGCATCCTGAACAAGGTCACCCATAGTGTAACTGCCGCGAACTTTTATCATGCCCGCAACAGTCATTTCACCGTTCACCGCAATCCGCTGAGCCATATCAGAAAGCTTAATAACGTTTATTCCTGCCATAAGGCCCATATTATCATCACCAAATGCCTGGCCAACCGCACCGAAAGTAAACGTCATGGGCGGAGCGAGGCTGGATTCGGTTTCTGTTTCTACAGGATCAATCGTGGGACCGAAATTGGAGATGACCGCTCCCAGTTGAAGATTTTTATAACCTGTGTTGAATTGCGTTCCCACATCAAAGGCAAGTCCTGAGAGAGATGCATCATCAATATTCTCAGAGACCATCTTTGCAGAACCACCGATGGAGAATTTATCCGAAAGAAAACGTCCATAGCTCACCTGGAGGGCATTATCAGAAGCAGTGAAAGTCTCCATATTCGGTTCAAAAACGTAGGATCCAGACTCCTCCTTCCAGCCTGATTTCATAAAGTCCCCGTAATCTACCGATACAAAACCAACACCCAGAACACCACCAGCCATAGGCATTACAACACCGGCGTTCATGTAGGATGTTTCTACGATCCATTGCGTCATCCCGGCGCTGAATCCCAGACCACCTGCTCTGGCCAAACCCGCAGGGTTCCAGTAAAGCGCTTCCGCACCAGCTGCCTGGGCTGTAAGACCTCCCAGGGCCGCACCACGGGCATCATAATGAAGGTTCAGGAACTTAAACGCTACTGAACCGGATTTGTCTGACACACCTTCCTCATCTCCCTTTTGCGCCATAAGCAGCACAGGAAGAGCTAGGGTGAGAACTGCTGTCCATTTAGTCAGTTTATTAAATCGCATGTCGTTCCTCCCAAGGGTTAGCGGATCACCGCTAGTTTTCCGGTCGCATCGCCTACTTTCCAGAAGTAGACACCGGTTGTGACCTGCGTCCGGTTACGGGACACGAGGTTCCAGTCGAATGAACCAGTCGAACTGATCTTTTTCTCAAAAACCAAATTGCCCGTAACATCAAAGATTTTAAGATCATCGCCGGACTTTACATTGTAAAACCGCATGAAATAGATGTTCGGATTGTCCGCGCCGAAGAATGTGGTCATCACTTCCCGCTTCCAAGGGTTGGGCGCCACAAAAGGCGCTGTAGACTCACTGCCACTTACATCACTGTAAGTCAGAGTCTCCAGTGAAACTGTAAAGGCTGGCGGAGCCGTCGGTATATCTACCCTGCCATATGGATCACTTACCAAGGGGTAAGACATGGTGTAATAACTCTCCAGCGAGGGGACACTACCATGTGTCGCGCTGGTGCCACCCTTGTCATAAGCGGCCACATAATACCAGTACATGAGGCCGATAGCCACGTTCTCATCTACATAACTGTAGGTTCCGCCTGAGCCAAAGCCAGAAGCGGGTCCTTCTGAAAGCACTTTGTATGGTCCAGCAGCATGGGCTGGCCATTCGGCGTTCGGTGCTGTTGAAGGAGAACCCTCAGCATCCGTGGAGCTCCCTTCAGCGCTCATCAGCGCTTCGGTGTTGGTTCCGGGTGCAGCAGCAGCACGATAAACCCGGAAGCCAGAGAAGTCAGCTGATCCAATGTCCGGATCAATAGCTGCGATCTGCGCATCGCTGTAGGTCCAAGTAATCTTAACTGTACCATCGGACTGCGTTGTTACACCATTGGCGGCAATCTGAGGAGCCGCAGGCGGCTTTGGCAGATTATAGTCCCAGTCGTAGGCCTGTTTTGCCGCCCTAGCAGCATTCTGAGTGTTTTCAAGACCGGCACCCGCCAAAACAGCAAACACCAACTTAATGGAGTCACCGGCCGCAACATCATAAGGTCCATACGCCTGAAGGTATCGCATATCCATGGGGCTCGGGTTCACACTTTTCTTATCTTCTCCCCGGAAACCGGCACTGGCAAAATTCCACCGCGCTGCGGCAGTCTGAGGATCTTCATCACCTGTCCACCAGTAGTGAGTCACATCTGTAGCAACCAATGCATCGTGGTTTTTACCGTTCAGGTTTATGGGTGTCTGTGCAACACGAACACCACGATAATCACGACCATCGTCATCGATGCCGAAGTCGTTGGCCGCCGACGCCTGATTATCACCATCCAGTTCCATGGTTGTCATGGTAACCTCATCATAATCCACAACATCATCTGTCCAAAAAGGGAAATCCCAGTCCGGAAAGGGGACATTCCAGGTGACGTCATGATCAGCCTTGCCTCCCATAATAAGATCCGTGATATCATCTGTACCATTGTTAATGAGCGTCATTTCTTCAATAACAAAGTCGTTGAAGTCATAAGTAGATGTTGGGGCGCCAATCTTGTAGTAAGTGTTTGTGGTCCCCTGAAAACTCCAGGAGAGCCGGCGGGCTTTCACCGTCATATTTAGCGTTGGAATCGACCAATCTGAGTGACTGATCCACGGCTCTTTGTTATATTCATCCCATTCCGCCCATCCCTGGCTTGTTGTACCAGGCTCGGTGCCACGTGTTAAAACGTATTCTCCTGTGGTCCCTTCAAAGTATTCATCACCAATCTTCCCCACGATCCAGTAACCGGCACGGCAGTTGTAGTTCAGAAACCCTTTGCCGCCTTCCACGGTAAAGCAGCCAGGATACACCCAGCCGGGGATAACAGCACCACAGGTTTGATCACCTACATTTCCATAGGAATCCCAACCCATCCACATGGCATTGTTGGTGTGATAAACATACGTCTGATCAACTGCAGGACCGTAGGTGCGAATGAGGCCCCGTTTCTGTAGATCATACTTGTCCGATGCGTCCACGAAAGACACAAGGTTAAGAACCAGAGAAGCCCCAATTGTGAGACTCCAAAATTCATGATTCAATTTATTCATTTGAGTCAACTCCTTTGTAATCTTGTTGCTCTTCATTCTTCTGATAAACTAGAAACTAAGGCTAGCGCCAAAGTTGATTGTCAAGGGTTTTCCGTAGGCCAAAAGATTATTCCTCGGTCCAGAGGCCACTTGATAGAAATTGGATGTTTCATCGAAGAATGACATGGGATCAGCTACCCAGACCACATTCTTGCGGTTGATGACATTTTCCACCAACAGATAGACTGTGGGGGAAGCGAACCCGAGACCAAGCCTTGCATCCACCTTAAGATTGATATCCATTGTAGAAGGTGCCCTTTCCTTCAATGCCGCCCCGGCTCCACCGGCGCGGGCAGTCATGGGAAGACCGCTCATTGCTACAAAGGTTAAGCTGCCGCCTACGCGCTCCATCATACCACCCATGGACATATGATAGTCAACATAGCCGTTGAGGACGTGTGGCCTGTGCCAGTCCAAGGTCGTCATTGTCATAACCCCGGAACGCTCCTGAAGGAACTGATCAACTGCGCCTGCACCCTGCTGGAGCTTATCGGACGCGGTCCCTTCTGCAACTGAGAAAGTGTAGGAGGCACGCCCTGTGAGCCCTGAAGCCGCCGTTTTAGCAAAACCTAACTCAAGTCCCCGAATTCGGCCGAAGTGATCGCTGGATTTGAAATTAAAGCTGGTAGCCTGATAAAAATCATCCGCGGTCCATTCACCAGGGTTGTCATAACCAGAACCATCATCCACCGCCGGCTGGAGCGAGGCACCATTAACAGCCACTAAGTGAGCAATATCCTTGTTGTAACCCATCACATCTATCTTCATTCCGCCCGGGAGACTGTACTGTACACCCATCTCATAAGTGGTTGTCTCCTGAGGATCAAGGTTCGGGTTGCCAAGAAAAACGAAGTTGCCTGACTCAGTACCACCATCCATCTGTGCCATATAGTTATCCAGCAGATCGTAGAAAGTTGGCCTTTGGAAAAATGAGCCATAGGAATAGCGGAAAGCCATATTATTACTCACAGGAAAAGAAAGCCCAATGCGAGGACTTAGTTTTGATTTGGTTTCCGTTGCACGACGCTGGGAAAAATCGAAGGGGTTGATTGTCTGACTCTCCCACATTCTGTCCCCATCCTCACTCACATCCCAGAGGCCTTTGTCAGCGCCCGCATTAAACGCATCGAAACGTAAACCGACATTGACAATCATGTCACTGAATTCCATCTGGTCCTGCACGTAGACTGCCATTTCCATGGGACTCACGTCCTTGATGTTGTTTACCTGAATACGTGGCTTAGCATCAGAGTAGCCTACCGTCCGGCCGAACCAGACATCATGGCCGATCCTGTCGATTTGGAACATCCGGTACTCAAAGCCACCTTTCAGCAAATGACGGTTATTCAGTTGACTGGTTCCTCCCAATGAAAACGTCGTGTGTGAATCTTCAGATTTAAAGTAGTGACCATAAACGTTCATTGTCCCAAACCAGGCGTTGTTATTCGTCCTGTCTTCGAGAACTTTTGTGTGATCCGGGCCATCGGCACCGCTGTACTGAGTAGACGCAGTTACATTCTTAACATTTACAAAATCAACGAATTCACCGCCCGACGTTTTAGCGCCATCCTCCGTGATCTTGCTGAGGTTGTCTAACCGGAGCGTAATATTGGTATTAGCGGAGAGAACATAGTTGGCAGTGACACCAAACTGAACAGTCTGTGACTCCGTACGAGGGAACTGTCCCAAGGCATATTTCCAATCTGTTACAAGCAATTCACCCGCAGTTTCTCCGACTCTATTTCCATCAAACCTGGGATCATACATACTTTTTGAATCGTGAAAGAGGAATTCCGCGCCCAGCTTCAGATTCCCGCCTAACTGATATGTGAGTTTCGCCTGGTAACTGCTGAACTCATCAGAGATTCCTGGCAGACGGCCGGGATCATTATACGACCTCATAGAGGCAACGAGCCCGAATGCACCGGAGCCGACACTCACATCGGCATCCAAGATGTTCATCGCATCACCGAAAGTTTCATCCATCGTATGCTCACTGGCAGTAGCAGATCTATAGCTTTCGCCTTCAGCTACCTCCAGAGACTCGCTGTAGAAATCAGCATCTTTGAAGTCACCGTCCGCACCACCTTCACTCCTGACATAGTCCTGGGTTCCTGAGGTCCGGAAGCTGACATTGGCATGTACACCATCCGGCGCTTCCCTCAACACCGTGTTAAAAATACCTGACATGGCCTGGCCGTATTCGGCATTAAAGGCCCCCGTGATCACCTGAAGCTCTTCGATCATGGAAGGGTTGATAGGAATGGCATTGTTGCCCATAATAGGATTGAGTACAGAGGCCCCGTCCACGAGATACATCTCCTCACCAGAACGGCCGCCCCGGAGATGGAGCATTCCATCGTGTTCTATGACGCCCGGGAGCGTTTTTACAACATCTTTCACCGTTGCAACGGGGAGCTGTGTGGTGAGCGAACCGGAGACGTACTGTTTAGTAGAGGTTAGTGTTTTCTCAATAAGTGGACGTTCAGAAACAACCGTCACTGACTCGCCAGCAATGGCCTGGCTTTCAAGTGAAGCTTCCAGAGGTGTTGTCACATCCATACTGACACTCACATCCGTAGCATTATATTCGGCGTAGCCAATCATGGAAAAGGTTACACTGTACACCCCCGGCGGCAGGTTGATGATGAAATATTCACCATTCTCATCCGTGGCGGCACCGAAAGAGGTGCCATCCACTACGACGTTCGTACCGATAAGAGGATTTCCAGTACCTGCTTCTGTGACTCGACCAGCTATTTTACCTGTCTGTCCAGCAAAAGCGAGGGAAAAAACACAAAGAACAGCAAGAATAGGCTTCAGGGCTCTCATGCTATTCCTCCTTATTATTTTTCATTGTTCGAATAAAAAAACCGGGGATTTGAGAAAAGTCAAGACTAAATCCACCACTTCCCTTTTAATCCCCACATAAGAAATTCAAACTATTTTGGGCATAATATTGAGTAAAACCTAAGGAAAAATTGAGCTGGGTCACATTTTGTGAGTTATTACTCGACGGTGATCCCTCGGTGAGAAAGTTCCTCCATAAATTTACCATACGGCACATCGTAAAGAGGCGAAAGAACACCTCTTGAAGAAATTTCCCCTCGAGCAACCATTTGCGCCATAATACTAGCGGTATATCCCACTGTTCTGTTCATAGCGGTGAAACCTGTCTCCCGATCGCGATAATCAATTACGTGTTGTATTACCCGCTCTTCCTCACCTCCTCTCATGCCCGCTGCCTCCACACGGATAACGATTACGTCTCTCTCTTGGGCCCCAAGTTGCAACTTCGGCTCCAGAACCTCTCTAAGAAAGTCTCTGGGTGACGGCAGACCCTTCTTCAGCGGTTCTGTAGAGAGAAATCCCAAGTTAGAAAATGGTCGCATGGCTGTGGCGTGACCTGGCCAACGGAGGGTGTACCTGCCGGCAGTATGGCATGAATCACCAATACCCATCTGTTCCACAAAACGCAAGGCATCGCGGTTAGGAGTTGCTTCCATTGCACCTAAGCTAGGAACATCAACATAATGGATGTTCTCCTCGTCAAAAAGGGTCTCACAGGGAATATCAATGATTTCACCCTCTTTCAGAATTCTGGCGTCATCTGAGTATGACTTCAGGACTCCTTCATACGTCCAGGTAATTTTATACTTCAACAGATTGTCTGCGGCTGAGAGCTCTGGCAAGCCGCCGCCATAGCTGTTCAGTTCATATATTTCATCGAAATAACGCAGCATTTCCCCGCAGAGGATCAGGTCTATTCCGGGATCCAGCCCGCTCTCAGGAAAAAGAGTTACACCAGCCGATTTCGCTTTGTCATGGAGGTTATAGAGGTCCTTACCATAATTAGCGTTCACCATGTGAACACCCTCAGCAATGGCAACTTCCGCTACAGGCCGGGCAAAGGGTACAGGAAGCATGTCCACAACCACATCAAATCCTTCCTTCATAATGGCTCTCAAGGCAGCCTCATCGGTGGCGTCACACACTTGTTGAGAGCACCGATCATCTTGAAAAAGGGGATCTCCTTCTACACCAGAGAGGTCTACGTCTGTGGCCAATACACTCTTTACATCTGAAGATTGCAGCAGATCATAAATGACGGCCCGACCTTGCATACCACAACCAAGGACAAGAAATTTCATTCTGTATAGAGCTCCTTTTGAATTATACCATATATTCTTAGACAAAGCCAATAATGAGATACAGTATGGAGACCACCGCTGCCACGGAAAGGGCATAAGGCAGTTGCGTCCGGACGTGGTCAATATGATCACAGGCGCTTCCGAGAGAAGCTAGAACGGTCGTATCCGATAGAGGTGAGCAATGATCGCCAAAGACGCCTCCTCCCCCCACAGCGGCAAAGGTACCCAAGACCACTGTGCTGAACGTTTCGCCGCTGAACTGATACGCCAGCGGCAGTGCAATCGGGATCATAATGGCGTAGGTCCCCCAAGACGTCCCTGTTGCAAAGCTGATAAAAGCACTGAGAAAGAACGTCATGAGAGGGAGAAGCTCTGGTGTCAGCCAGTGCTCAGTGGCTCCAACGACATACTGGGCCGTCCCCATCTCTTTACTCAAAAGGTTGATACAGTACGCAAGAGCCAGTATCATGACCGCCGGCATAACGCCTTTCACACCAGCCAACACAGATTTCATCAGTCCACTCAACGGGTCCACCTTCTGTAACCATAGGACGATCCCAAGGACAGCAGCAGCCAGCATATAGCTCTCCAGTACCTTTGCAGTGCCGAGAGTGATGAAAGTTCCTATGTTGATAGTGACAATGATGGTGACAGGAAGAAAAAAGTTGAGAAAAGGGTTTGTTTTGGAGGCATCGGCTGGCGCCAGATCTGTCAGCTCTTTTCCCATCATGGGAACTGCACCATCCCGAAGTACTTTTCCTTCCTTGTAAGCTCTTTCCTCCGCTTTTTTCATGGGGCCGAATTCAGGGATGAATCTTACAGCAATAAGCCCTACCATTATGATGGTCAGGAGTCCGTAGAAATTATACGGGATACTCCTGAGAAAAACGGCCATGGCCATATCTCTGTCAACAATACCAGCGGTACCCACGGACAGTCCCCCCATGTAGACAGCCCAGCTGGTAATGGGGATGATGGAAAGGAGCGGTGCCGCTGTAGAATCACAGATATAGGCAAGTTTTTCCCGAGAGATCCGGAATTTATCGGTGATATTCCGCATGACGGGTCCAACAAAAAGAGGTGTGAAGTAGTCGCTAAAAAAAATGGTGATGCCCATTCCCCATCCCAGAAGATTGACCTGTCGGCGGTTTTTCACCCACGTTCCGGCCCGCTCAGTGAACATAATGATAGCACCGGACCGCTGGAGAAAGGCTACAAGGATACCAATACAAAATTCGATGAGACAGATCCATATGAAGTCCTCATTCCCCAGTGCCCGGACAAGAAACGGCGGGAACCCGGCAATCCCCTCTCCCATCATGAGGATTCCTACAAAACAGGCGATGAGGAGGCTGATAATAGCATCGCGGGTGATAAAAGCGAGGCCTACCGCCAGAAGGGGCGGGATAATGGAGGTCCAGTGGGGATCAGACGGTATCACGCTTAGCCCGAGTGTGACTTCACCCAGTTTGCCAAGCGCTCTATGCCCTCCAGTACTCTGGGACACTGTTCTTCCAAGAATTGATCAGAAACAGCGGCGCCAGCAGCGGCCATGGCTTCACCACCATCAAAGATAACATAGGCGAGACGGGCGGTCATCTCTTCCTCCGGACGCATGAACGCTTCTCCCGACAAAAGGACCACGCCTGTCTCTTCCAGCACTTTTTCACACAAGGCATCGCTGGTTCTTATCCCTCTGGGTGAGATAGGTGAAAAATCGAGAAATAGATAGAAGGCACCCGCCGGTGAGCAAAGCTTAAGGCCTGTGTCGTGCAATCTCTTGGCGCAGTGGCACCCCAGTGCTTTCAGTATCCGTCGGGAAGCCGAGAGGTACGCTTCGATCTCTTTTCCGCCGCTGTAGGCGGTAACTGCGGCGTACTGGATGGGTGCACTCACGGTGGAATAAGTCTCGCTGGCAACAGAGCTCATGGCTTCCTGAAGCCATGACAGTTCTTTGGGAAAGATGAATGTCCCGAGCCGCCATCCGCCAGCACCACACCATTTGGAAAGTCCTGAGCTGATGATGGTCCCTTCAGGGTAATATCTTGCCAGTGATTGGTGAGCGCCATCATGATGGAGTTCCCCGTAAATCTCATCTGAGAGTACAATAATGTCCCGTTCTCTAGCTACTGTGGCCAGTGCCTCCAGCTCAGCCTGTGAATAGGTAGTCCCATGAGGATTTCCGGGATAATTTATAATAAGCAGTTTCGGGTTGGAATCGGTGACCTCGGAAGCTAACCGATCTGACGACAGGAGCCAACGGTCAGCGGAAGTGGTGTGGATGAGCCGGATGTTCCGCCCGAGTATTTCACCGTGAGGGACATAAGAGACCCAGCACGGTGTCGGTATCAATACTTCGGCCTCGAGGCAAAGCTGCATCAGAAACATCAGCTCCTTGGAGCCGGGACCGATCATCACCTGCTCCTCGGTAAAGCTGATTCCTTCCTTTCCACCATGGAATGCAGCCACGGCCTCTCTCAGCTCGGGAAACCCCTGAACAGGAAGGTATGATTTCCGGCTGACATTCTCCACGAGGGCATCAGTCACTATTTGCGGAACCGGGAAAGGCGACTCCCCAAAACCGAAACGGAACAACTCCCGCCCTTCCGCCTCCAAGGCGACGCTCAGCTCATTGATCCCGAGAGTAGGTGATTTTCTCCGGCCTTGTACATTTGGATTAACTTTATGCATTGCTAAGAAAATCTATCTGTTTCTCAGGAACCACGCCAATCCGGGTTCGGTTTTGGCATATTTGCGTCAACATCTTCGAGCCAGGCTTTCAACTCAGCCATCAGTGCCGTCGCTATTTCGGGGTGAGTCTTCACCAAATTGTTTTGTTCACCTAGATCATTATTCAAATTATACAATTCCACTGAGTCATCTTCAAACCACAGGATCAATTTATAGTCCCCTTTCCGTACTGCTGCTGCGGGGGTAGCACCAGAACCAGAATAGTGTGGGAAATGCCAGAACAATGTTTCTCTGTCCAGTGGTACATTATCTTTTATTGACGGCCATAGATTTTCACCGCCCACATGTTGTTCCGGTATCAAATCCAATCCAGTCATATCAAGCAGTGTTGGGAGCAAATCAGTCGAAACGCTCGGTTGATGATTGACAGTTTCTGCCTCAATCTTCCCGGGCCACCGGATGATAAACGGAATTCGAATCCCCCCTTCATACACCCACGCCTTGCCCGCCCTCAATGGCAAGTTAGATGTGGGCATCCATGTTTTCCCGCCTGAGAGTGTAGAAAGTCCTCCATTGTCAGATAAAAAAACCAGAATTGTATTTTCGGCCAAACCCAGTTCATCCAGCGCCTTGACTATCTCCCCGACACCTTCATCAGTAGATTCAATCATTCCAGCATAGACTGGGTTATCCTGTTTCAGTTTATTGAGTGTGCCGTTTTTCTCTTCATGGAACTCTGGCTCCTCCGGAACCAGATAGCGGGAAGCTTTTTCTCTATATTTCTCAATTTTCTCTTCCTTCGCCACAATAGGTGAATGGACCGTATAGTATCCCAGCATCAGCACAAATGGCTTATCCTGATATATCTCCAAGAATTTGATCGCCTCAGAAGTTAAGCGATCGGTCAGGTGCTCTCCTTCATATCCATCTTCAAGATCAGGAATGTTCAATCGAGGTCGTTTAGCGTTCTTGTAAGGGAAAAAATATGCTCCTGGTGTGCCCCCTCGGTTAGTGGCCAGATTGAATTGAAAACCGTGATGTTGAGGGAAAGATAACGTATCTCCCAAATGCCACTTTCCAATATAGCCCGTCATGTAGCCGGCATCAGAGAATACTTCCCCAAGCGAATATTCATCAAAAGGTAGGTGTTCGAAGTTGTCTGCCGGCAAAAGATTCCCCACCTGTGTCCCGCCAATCCAGTTTGTTATTTTCAGTCTCGCCGGGCTGACACCGGTCATGATACTTGCCCGGGTGGGAGAGCAGTTCGTGCCAGCTGTGTAGAATTGAGTGAACTTCATCCCTTCAGCAGCCAACTGATCAATGTTAGGCGTCTCATAGAAGGTGCTCCCGTAGCTGCCTAGATCAGACCAGCCGAGGTCGTCCACCAGAATTATCACTACATTGGGCTTATGGTATGGAGCGTCACAACCAATCAACAATATAAAACAGATTCCAATGAGCCAATTGTGAGGGAAACGGTGAAATGTCACAATTTGGACAGCAATCTATGCCTCTACGCAGGCCTTAACACGATCCCTGGGATCAGGCTGTGTCAGGAGACTCACAACCACCAGAACAAGAGTATTCAGCGTCAACCCATAAACGCCCTCATGCATCCCAGCAAAGGGCGAAAACTCCGGATTGAGTCGAAAGAAAGTGTTCACCACAATACCTGTAACAAGACCGGCCAGGGCGCCGGCTTTTGTGGCACGGGGCCAGTAGAAAGTAGCAAACACAAGTGGAAATATCTGAACGATCCCGCCATACGCCATGAGAAGCAGATCCACCAACCCCTGGTCCAGGACCAGGGCTAATCCATAAGCGGTAATTCCCAGCATAACAACAACAAGGCGAATATAGAACCGTTGCCGGGCATCATCTATTTTCATGCCAAGGCCACTTACAAGGCCGTCCCTGACAGCGATGGAGCCGGCAGAGTGGAGAATGGCGTCACCGGTAGACATGGACGCCGCTAGCGTCCCGGCGCAGACCAGCCCCACCAAAACCGGCGAAAGTGTCAATTCCCTGAGTAAAAAGGGGACAATACTGTCGGCAGGATTAACCCCGGGGTATTTTAGTACACCGGAAAAACCGATGAGAAGAATTGGTATGAGGAAGATCTGGAATGTTGGATACATGACCACTGTCCGTCGTAGCGACCGATCACTCTTAGCTGCAAAGCTCCTCATAAAAAGGTGGGGCCACATCATGAAACCAAGACCGGAAACAACTATGGATGAGCTGAAGGCGGCCCACGTCCACGGGTCACCGGCGGCGTCAAGTCCGGGAGCCACCAGCATCTGCGCCTTGTCACTGTTTGCTATCTGTTCAAACATGGGTCCCACACCACCGTAAAGTTTTATGGGGAGATATAGCCCCAAAAACCAGGCGATAACCATCATGAACATCCCCTGGAACATGTTGGTCCATCCCACACCAAGTACACCACTAAATACCACATAGATAATGACCACAGCATAAGAAAGGCCTGCTCCAACGGCAAAGGGGACACGACCGTCCGTGATCGTTTCGAGAATCAGTCCCGCTCCTTTCATCTGGATCACGATGTAAGGCAGAAAGGCTCCGGCGCTCAACAGTGTCAGAATGATAGACAGTGCCCGGCTGTCAAACCGGTATGCCAGCACCTCTGCCTGCGTCACAAATCCAAACTTCTCTCCCAGTCGCCGGACCCTCGGTCCAAAAAAATAGAGCGGTACTACACCGACGATTCCGTAAGCAAGAATATAAAGAGATGCAACACCCCGTGAGTAGGCCCACCCAGGACCGCCCAGAAAGGCAAAAGAAGAAAAGATGGAGGCACCCATAACAAAGTAAAGGACAACAGTATTCATAGAGCGATCCGCCGCCACGAAACCGGTAACGCTCTTTGAGACCCGAAAACCGGACATGATACCCGTAGCCAGCGTCACCGCAAGGTAGGCCAGACAAATCAGGAGTGCGATGAGCCACCCTTCCATTTAGTTTTCCTCTGGTTCAGACCGGTAGAGCAGTACCAGCCCAAGAAAAATGGCTACAACAGCCAGTACCATCCAGAACATGAGAAAGGGAAGGCCCAGAACCATGGGGTAAATCCCCCACACTTTCGGCCACGGGAACAGAACGGCAGAAACGGCCGCGGCATAGATAATGAGAAAAAGAGTCCGGGTTCGCCTGTATTTAGGGGCATCAGAGGGTGAGAAAAAGTGCAGTCCAAGCTTATTCATAGGTGCTCATCCATACTGATATTTATGTGAAGAAAGATGGAACATAATGGTTCAGGCTGACAATCGCAAAGGAGACTGTGGCACACCGAAATAAAAAAGCCCTCACTGGGAGGGCTTTATCATTGAGATAGTTTTGAAATACGTCTTAGGTAATCCTAACCGATTAACCCTGGGTCACCAGTGTTATCAGTTGGTGTTGACCCCTCCCCGCCTAAATTCACCTCTGTCTTGAGGAAAAAAAGCATCAGAAGACCCAAGACCATGATGACGCCAAAGGTCAAGGCCGTGGTTGCCATTGGGACGGAGTTGTCAATAGAAACGGTGTCCAGAAGGTTCAGCTTTACTCTAGCAATCTCAATCCCAAAATCTTCCAGATATTTCAGCACTTCCATCCTGTAGAGCTGATCGGTTTCCAGATCGTAACGCACCACATTACCCACCAGCATAACTCTATTCTCATGTTGGGATTGATTCTCCAGCATGGCAAAAAAGAGATGGTCAGCTCCTGCCTGTGTCGCTGCACGCTTTAACAATCCCAGGTCCGACGTTCCGATGACACTATCCACTGCGGCTTCTCCCAATGCATCTTTCATAGGGTTGGGGCCTATGTAGAGGATCCCTTGCTGCTCAGAGAAAAGATTGTGGAATTTTAGATTGATCCTGGCATGATGAATTTCAGGGATCTCTTCCAGCCGAGTACCCACAAACGCCACCACAGGCTTTCTCTTTTTCTCAACTCCGTAAAGAAATGGGTAGGCCAGAAAAGTCAATAGCACCACAGTTATGAAATTTCTTCCCACAATAATCATAAAAAAATTTACAGTGAAATGTCCTTTTACTTATAAAAAAAACGCGGACCCAAAAGGACCCGCGTTTTTACTTGCCAATCTTATAAAATCTTTAACCTGGCAATGGACAGTTCGGATTAGCCCTGATCTCCTTAATAGTGATAGGAAACAGGGTCCCTGGGCTTGACTTCGCCTCAAACTGTGTTTCCCACAGTAGGGAAGTCTCGCCAAAGCGATACATGTCAAGCATCCGTCTACCGGTGGCAAAGAGATTCACCCGGCGCTCATGCTTGATGGCATCGGCCACTGTTGCATTGCTGCCGTCGTATGGTGTCATGCCGGTTCTGTTCATGTTCAAGTGCGTAATGGCATCTGCATCATTACCAGCCATTTCAGCAAGCATTATATACAATTCAGCACCAGATATCATTGTAATGGGGGCATAGTCAGTACCGCCACGATCTTTGAAAAAGTCGTTAACGATGGCCGCTATCCGCGGATCAGCGGGGCCCAAGGCGTTACCCTGAGGATCAACCACATCGACACTGGCATCTGTATCTACTAGATCTGCTGGGAACGGGTCACCAATTCCATCAGGCCTTATGCCAAACTCAAGCTCTGAACGTCCGTTTATCTGCCAGGAAAATCCGCTTCCCACAGTAGTGGAAGAGTACTCAATCTGATATTTTGAGGTCTCATCCCATGTGTTCAAGGCTGCTTCCGCATAGCTTTTGGCGTTGCTGTCCGTGACAAAGCCGCCACCATTGCCAATGACCGTATGAACCTGCTTATAGAAGTAGGCACGGGCCAACATGGCGTTAAAGCGAGCCTTCATCTCAGAGCTTGACGTGGTTGACATCCCTTTTTTAAAGAGTTCAATAGCCTCGTCGTATACTCCCATCATGTTGCCCACACCGAAAGGACTGCCGGGGATAGTTTTGTCTGAATACACAAAGTCCTCAAACCAGTCAGCAATGCACACCCGGACAACACCCGCATACAGATAGACCCTGGCCAGGTCTTCAACACTGCCTAGGACACCTTCACTCTGAAAGGCTTCAAGCGTTTTAATAGCTTGATCTGCCATCCAGCGCCCCTCGGTAATCGAGTTCCACTGTCCGTCTACAAACTCGTTGTAGACATCTGACATCTGACCTTTGTCAAGAGAACCCCAAGCGTCGCGAGAACCAATCCAGGTTGCCTCATCGCTCGACACTGAAATTGGGGCCAGCATATTACCAATCCCATTGCTGGTGGTGTTCAGAGCACCGTTTGCCATTGCAGCAGCCACAGCCGGATCTCCAAGATCAGACTCAACAAGTGCATTGGGGTTTTCAGAATCCATATCACAACCCACGGACACCAGGCTCAGCACCAGGATCCCGGGGATCATGAAAAAAGCCGACTGTTTTCTCAATTTGGCTAACATATCATTTCCTCCGATTTTCATTATCCTGATCCTAGAAACCAAAGTTCACCGACATGGTGAAGGTCCTTGGGATAGGTACTCCAAATGCATCAATACTCTCTCTAAACATATTCAGACCGCCGTCCTGTGCACTGCCGGCGTTCAGCTCAGGATCGATACCTGAGTAATCTGTCCAGAGCATAATGTTACGCCCGGCAAAAGAAACTGACATATTTGTCAGGCCGAAGCGTGAAACTGTCTCACTGGGAACACGGTATGTAATACTCAACTCCCGAAAACGGACAAAATCACCGTCTTCAACAAGGTTCAAACCGCTGTAAGGCGACAGTGACTGCCACGTTTCAACCCATTCTTTCGCAGCCGCTAAGCGTTCGTTAGCATCGTACTTGGGGTTGAAGCTGGCATCCACACCACCGGTCATGAAGTCGCGTTCCGTTATTGAGGCACCCATGATGTTTCGCCCGATATAAGGGTTGGCCTTGCGGAAGGCATCCGTCAGATTGGAATACCCGAAGTTGCCAAAACGCGTCTCAAACATGGCGTTAATCTGGATGTTTCTCATGATTGTAATATTAGCACCGAAGGAACCCATGTAGTCAGGTCTTGGCTTACCAATATACCAAGCCAATCTGTCACCGGCTGTCTTGGCGCGCTTGGCTGTTACATCAGCATCGGTGGGAACATCCAGACAGGGGCCCCAACCAGAAAGAATGCTCATGGTTTCGCTACCGGTAAAAGCTGCCAGAAGTTCGGATTTGCTCTCACAAACACCATCATTATTCAAATCGATGGGATACTCAGTGTCCACCAGTTTAGCACCAAACAGAGCCGCAATTGGGAATCCTTTTGTCAGGAAGTTCCTGTAGCGTGGATAGGATCCGCCAACCTTCTGCTCAGGTGCACCACCGAGACTGGTAAGTTCGTCCTCCAAGTAGGAGAGAGCTCCATACACATCCACAGTGAGCTGGCTGGAACGTACAACATTTGCATTCAGTCCAAGCTCCCAACCTGAAGCTGTCCACTCACCGATATTGGTAAGCTGGGTGTTAGCAAATCCACCGGAAGGTGGAAAGGATTGGGGAACGAGGCCATCTGTGGTGATTTTGCTAAAGTATGCAAATTCACCACCGATCTTATCATTTAAAATACCGAAGTCAAACCCAACTTCAGTTTCTGTAGTAATCTCAGGTCCCAATGCGGGGTTACCCACGTTGCCTGGTCTCAGACCGGGGCCTTCCAGAGACGACCACGGTGCATATGTGGTGTACTGATCAAACGCACCGGGCTGGTTACCCGACTGACCCCATGATCCACGTAGACGAAGTGTGCTAAGGGGGCCAAGGGGACCCATCATTTCAGTTAATAGATAGGAGAGGCCCACGCGGGGGTATGTCACCGTCTGGAACTCCTCACCAAAGGTGCTGGTGGCATCCAACCGCATGCTAAGTGTCGCAAACAGATAATCGCCAACACCAACACGCTCCTGGAACAAGTATCCGGCCTCAATAGTTTCAACAAAAGAAGAGCCGGACTGAGGCGCATTCAGTGCGCCCAAAACCTGGAGACCGGGGCCGGGGAACTGGTTGCCCCAACCTTCGATGAATTTCCTTACCATTCTATTGGCATTAAAACCTCCAACTGTTTCAAAGCTGAGGTTACCCATGTCCATATTATGGCTGGCCCTTATATCCAAGGTCAGCTCTTTCTGCTGACGACGGCCAATAGAAAGATATCCATCTCTGTAATAACTGCTTTTATTATCAGCGGCCCACCTATAAGGCATATAACTCTCACCACGGCCGTTGGTCATATTCAGACCGAAATTACCTTTCAAGGTAAGATTGTTGCCAGGTGTGTAGGTCACGGTAGTAGAGACCAGAGTGTTATCAAGATCAGAATTCAACTGCCGGAAGGTCACTTCCCTAGCTGTGGCCCAGGCAAAGGATCCGGTATAGTTGTCAACAGCATCGCCATAGCTTAAGGCCGTGGCGAATTCAGGTTTCCCCATCTGAATGAGAGAGGTAATTCCATAGATGTTGTTGTTATTCTGAATTGTACTCTGGATACGGCCAGTATAAAAGGTATGAATGCGCACCTTCAGGTTGTCACTAGGCAAAATGTTCAGGGTGGCGCTTGACATGAATTTGTTGTCAGCATCATTGCCATCGCCGACAGGAAGGCCGCCTAGGGTGGCATTGTTGTCAAATGGACCATCAAAGGTCTGATAGCGAACATTGGCAAAATATGTGGCCCCAGGAACACCACCTTCCACACTGGCGGACATGGTGTTACCGCTTGCCTTGTCGTAAAGCATCCCGGCAAAGGGGATGGACATAATTTCCCATGTTTTACCAGAGTAGCTGCCACCTTCGGACTTGGATGAGGCATCAGCTGAAAACATATGCTTCATTCTGGAGGCTTGGTCGTCGGTCCTGGCGAAACCGGTATTTTCCTTGTAGCGTGACTCATCATAACTACCAGTCGTCTGAGCCATTTTAAACGAGAATTTTGGTTTGCCGATGGCGCCTTGCTTGGTGATGATATTGATGATCCCATTAGTTGCCTTGGAACCGTACAGAGCAGAAGCTGTGGCTCCTTTGAGTACCTCAATACGCTCAATGGCGTCCGGATTGATCTCACTCATGCGGCCCGGGACACCACCATTCCAATTCATGCCACCAGCATTTGTGGAGTTGTCCAAGCGGATACCGTCCACGTAAATGGTGGGCTGGTTGGACTGAGAAATACTTGAAGTACCTCGAATTCTGATCTCAGCACCTTCACCGGCCAGTCCGCCGTTCAGATTCACCTGAACACCGGGTATCCGGCCTGTGAGAATCTGATCCACGCTGCTTACAGGCGAACCCGCAAGCTCATCCATTTTAACGGTACCAACAGTGTTACCTAACTTAGCTTTCTCCACAGCAACACCTGTTCCAGTAACCACAATCTCATTCATGTCAATGGCAGATGCCCGAAGAGAAAAATTCAATTCGGTAACACTACCAGCAAGAACGCTAACCTGCTCTGAAGAAGTGGCGTAACCAATGTAGTTGGCACTTACCTTGTAATCACCTGCGGTTACACTGGCCATGCTGTAATCACCATCCATACCTGTCGCGGCACCCATGTTGGTTCCAACGATTAAAACGTTGGCGCCCACCAAGGGGTTACCATCCTGATCTGTGACCCGGCCGGCAACAGTACCGGTTTGAGCAAACAGAGCAAGAGGCATGGACACTGCAAGCAATAGCGCAAAACAGCGAACAATAACTCGATTATTCATATCAATACTCCTCGTTCTCATTTAATATTATCCAAAAGATTCAAGTTTATTATGTCTGTAGAGAGGATAGTTATCCCACAATATTATGAATAGACGCATCCCCTCGTCTCATCAGGCCTGAGAATACAACTTATTTTTCACCTGTGTCAAGTATTATTTTAATTCCACTTTCAGAAGAGAAAAAGGTGAAAAGCAGGAGATAAACCTGTTAAATCTAAAATGAAACCTCAATCCCAAAAGTGGGGAGCATAAGCAGGGTATATATGGGTTCATAATAAAGAACAGGTTTGGGGAACTGCAAACTGAGGGGAATATGCTCTTCGCCCCCTTCAATGTTGATAATACTCCTATACTCAAGCACATTTTTTCTATTGTAGGCGTTCAACAGCTCAAAAGTGAGTTTCAGATTCACCCGTTCTTTAATAGACTGATCATATTCTAACCGGACATCCAGACGGTGATATGCAGGATACCGAGCTGAGTTGAAATTCTCAGGCCCTCCAAAAGTAGGAACAAAACGGGCGTAACCTGTTTCCGGGTCAGAAAGGATGATGTTTCTGATCGTGGTAGAATCAAGGTCATCCACCGCCTGCCCCACCATTGGCTCCATGCTGATTGCGGGAGTATAAGGAAATCCGGAGCCGTACTGCCATCGAGAGCTGACCGTCAATCCCCTACCCAGTCTTACGCTTATCCCCATACTAAGGGAATGCCGCCGGTCATACTCGAAAGGGAAGCGTCTAAGAGCTCCCTGGGCCATACGCTCCTCTTCCGCACGGCTGAAAGTGTATGAAATCCAGCCGGTCCATCTGTCATCTATGGTGACACGCCTTTTCTCAAGCCGTCCTTGAAGACCTACTGCGTCCACAGTACTACCGTTTTCCGCTTCCAGTGCAGGCTGGAACCGCATAGCTGTAACTACGTCGTAGCTTTCAGACAAGGCAGGCGGCCCCGTGTGATAATCTCCAACCAACCGAGACTGGATATCAGCTTTACGTGTAATCAGTTTTTCGAAGTTTTTCCGGAATCCCTCCAGAGCCAGATTGAAACCGCGACGGTTTTTTCTTTCAAAACCGACACTGGCGTGCCAGCCGAAAGGGGAAATGAGTCCTTCCAATGTTCTATACTGCATCAGATCAAAGACACGGCTGCCATCCAGAAACTTCTCATAACCGGGACTCTGGACAAACCGACCACCCGCCGCCCGGACGGTTCCGGCGGCTGTCTCTAGAGAAGCCCGAATCCTTGGAGAGACCAGCAGTTCTTCACTGAGACCTATCCTATCGATTCTCAGACCCGGTGCAAAGGTGAAACGGCCTCCCTGCGGTGTCCAGCTATCCTGAACATAGGCGCCAAAACGTGAATAGTCACTGACAATGTCCATACTGTCCATCATAGTGCCAAACCAGAGAGGAGCGTCTACCAGAGCTTCACGGACCTTCTGACCAAATTCATTTAATTCCAGGTCGCTTGCCATGGTGGCGGAGATACCGTCAAAACTCCCGCCCAACTCCATGACATGATCACCTTTTTTGATGATACTCCAGCCACCGAGGGAAATTCTTTCGAAGCTATATGTCTGATGATGGTTGAAACGAATGGTGTCCACTGCCCCGAAAGTAGGAGGCGGCAAGGGCGGCTCCACCTCAAAGCCCTGGGGAATTGAACTTTCTGGGTCATCCAATGGAAGAAGTTCACTAGCAAAGTCGCTCTTCCCTCCGTAGTGGTAACCGTTGAGGTAAAAACCAACCTGAATAAAGTCAGACAACGGTGTGTGCCACCTTATTCCGGCTAGCTGATTCCACATCCGGTCCGCACCGTCAATTGTTCCTCTTTCACCATCCTGTTCACCTAACTCGGGCTTCACCAGGAAATCCATATTATTATATGCCGACAACAAGGTAATCTCTATCCGCTGACCTTCTTTCGGGTGAAGGGCGACTTTGGCATATAGATCCTCGAATGTCGGGAAGGCCAATTCGTTGCCGATCTTCAGTTTTGCTGCGACAGTTCTACCTACTGTACCATAGTAAGATTTTCGTCCACTCACGAGCCAACTTCCGTCATAAGGTAATTTCCCCTCCAGAATAATATTGGTGTGGTAAGTCGTGGCCGCTACCGTACCTGCAAACGGCCTATCTGTTGTGCCGTCACGTGTGGTCGCTTCTAGGACAGATGAGAGACGGTCACCGTACATGGCCGGGAATCCCGCTGTGAAAACCCTTATTTCACTCACGAGCCGCGGATTGAATGGTGACGCCATTCCGCTTCTCCGATAAGGGTTGAATAGCTCCATTCCATCAATAAGAATGAGATTTTGATCCGGGCTTCCTCCAGGCACCACAAAAGTATTGGACAGATCATCAGTAGTAAGAATGCCTGGGAGGGACTGAACAGCGGTGAGGGCGTCGCCGAGGGTACCGGACATTTCTTCAATGGATCTTCTTGTCAGTTCAAAGGACGGTACGGAAAACTCCAACCGCGGATCGGCGCCCCGCTCTCCTTCGGCAATCACTAATCCGCCTTCAAGAGGTTCAAGCGTCAATCGGACGATGACGGACTCGGTGGAGCTGTCTGTCAAATGAAGGGAGACCGACTCACGTCTGTATCCTACCATGCTGATATGGATGGTATGATCTCCTGCAGGGATCCCTTCAATCACAAACCGCCCGTCACCGTCGGTGGCGTCACCAAGAGTTGTCCCTTCAAGAATGATGTTGGCATCTCGCAAAGGTTCGCCCGTAACCACATCAACAACGCGCCCTGCCACGGTCTGTCCTTGGAGTGGGATGAACAACAGAAACACCAGTGCCAAAAATATGCCTTTCTTCACTTTCTCGAATTTATGCCTATATCTCAGTTGAGGGCCCATGATGAAAAAGTAGCAAGCTCCAAGATACTCAAATTCCGGAGACTGAAGCTTCATCAAACCAGACACGGAAATGCTCTATTGGGCTGTTTGAAGTTCCATCTAAAAGGATGATGGTATATCTGCTGAAACAGGATTCTCTTTTACCGGGCCGTAAGAGCCGTCCCTTTACTTCACTCGAAGTTGTCCGGCGTCAACCGGCAATGAAATGCTCATAAATCCATTATTATTACTCAAAAAAAGCATGTGGTTCAGGACACGTGTTTTTTTAGCTCACTTGTGTTGCCAAGTTTAGGTCGTAATCAAAGTAACTATTTTGGGTAAAACAATAGTTACCACTGAAAAAAATATCAAATTCCATTATCAAAAAACTTAATTAATTGCTTTGGTACTACCCCCATATTCTCCCAGACAAAAGCAAAACGATCGGTCGCTAGTTGAATTCGCTGTGCTGTCAAAACACTCCCATGCCCGGCCCGTGTCTGAATTCGGATGAGGGTGGGATTTGCTCCCGTATTTGCCTCCTGAAGTCGTGCCCAAATTTGAATGAATGGGCCGGCACAACTCTATCGTCATGATCAGCTGTGGTTACAAGAGTAGCAGGATATGCTGTACCATTCTCTATCGCATGAAGTGGGGAATATTTTCTCAGGTATTTGAACATCTCCGGTGAGTCGTCTGCTGTACCGTAGTCAGATGCCCACCCTGCTCCGGCGGTGAATTGGTGATATCTTAGCATATCCATAACTCCTACTGCAGGTAAGGCAACTTTCATGAGATCAGGCCTTTGAGTTATTGTCGCACCGACAAGAAGTCCTCCATTAGATCCACCAGAGATAGCCAAATAATCGCTGGAGGTATAATTGTTTTCGATTAGGTATTCCGCTGCTGCAATAAAATCATCAAAAACATTCTGCTTGTTCAACTTGGTCTCGGCTTCATGCCAAGCTTCTCCATACTCCCCCCCACCCCTCAGATTAGGTTGAGCATATATACCCCCATTTTTCAACCACACTATATTGGAAATATTGAAACGGGGTGTTAGGCTGATGTTAAACCCCCCGTAAGCATATAGTATTGTCGGGTTTTTCCCATCTCTTACAAGGTTCTTTTTTTGAACTATGAACATAGGGACTTTAGTGCCGTCCTTACTGGCAAGAAAGACCTGCTCAGTAATGTAATCTGATGGGGGAAACTCTGTTTCTGGACTTTTGTACAGTTCTGTTTCGCTGGTAGAAATAGTATACTTAAAAATGGTCGTTGGATAAGTAAATGAACTGAAGGAGTAGTATAGCTCTTCCTCCAGTTTTTTTGCGCTGAATCCGGATGCTGTCCAATCAAAAGTGAGGCTATCTGAGTAGTTGCCATCATTTATATCAATATTTGTATCATTAGCTGGAGAAACCATGCTAAAAGATGTTGGAGGGTCATTAACAGCAGTTACATTGACAGTTACCGTTGCGGTTTCAGAATCATCCTTCCCGTTATTGACCTTAAAAGTGAAATTCCCATGTCCATCTCCAGAGCCATTTTCATTTGGCGAGTAAATGACCTTGTGTTCTGAATTAGACACAGAAGCTGGCAGCTCTGAACTCGATATTGCCGTTGACTTGTTGGTTCCATCATCAGTCTGAAATAGACTGCCATTAGCAGGTAATGTTACAATACTGTAGGTTAGGGCATCGCTATCTGAGTCTGTCCCAGACAAAGTGATTGTAACTTCCGTATCTTCACTGGTAGCAACCGTTTGTACCGTGGCAACTGGTGCTGAGTTTGGTTGGACAGGAGTTGAACTCACTTCACTGGAATAATCACTTTCATTATTCAAATTGTCAACAGCCTTGAGTCTATAATAGTATGTTGTACCATTGGTTAAACCGGTCAGAGTTTTGCTTGTATCAGCTACACCTGTTGTGGAATCGACCTTTGCAGTAGGAGTCTCCGACCCTGATTGGGAAGGGTCCGCTGCTTCGCCAAAAAATTAGGTTACTCCGCGAAAATCCTGGCTACGTTTACACCGTGACAGGAATTACATCCTCCCATTGAAATGCTGAAGGCAACGGGCATACTATATTCGCCATGATCAGTAACTACCGATGGATAAAGTAAGCCAATTTCCCCATCACCCTTACCGCCCGGCATTATCTCTTTAGTTGTATAAAAGTTTCCATTGCCATCAACTTCCAATACAGCAACAGGGTTTCCAAGTCTATTTTTTCCGGGAAACAACTTCACTTTGATGTTTGGATATGGAGTTTCACCATCAGGTTTGAATACACTGCCAGCCACTTTATAAATACCTCTGCCGGCCCCATTTAATGAATGACATGTAATACAATCTTTTCCAACGTTGTGGCTTCGCAGTTCTCCGGTCTTGCTTACTTTTGTTTCTAATCCGTGGCACTTGTTACATTTTGCTTCATTCATATGAAGCGGGAAGTTGAACGACTTGTTTTTTGATTCTTCTTCTTCAGTAAGAAAAATAGCACCTGGTTCCCCACAAGCATTTAGCGTCAATGATGCCAGAAAGATTAATAGATTATAGCAGTTAAAATGAGGTTTTATTTGCAACGGATTACCAGATGAGCTATGATTTTCATCACACTGTGCAAATATAGTCAAAAAGGACTTTAAGGCACATTTTTTTGTGCTATTAAAAACCTCTCAATTAAGCAAAAAAAGCTTCCTTATTTCTTTAACAACTCAAGCTGTGTTTTCAGTTCTTTGAAGCGCTCAAAAGCGTCCTTTCCAGGCATAGGTCTTCTGTTTTGTTACTAAAGAGACACCTGACTGTACCGATATCATCCTGGCATCGATAGTAAAGGTGTCACCAACCCTGCCAATAGAGCCGCCGATCATATTTTGCACACCCAGAAGCTGACCCACTTCAACAGCACATTCCTCTGAGGTACACCCTGTCTGCTGGAAACCCTGTTCTTGGAGGACTTCCTCCATCATACCACGCTTAACCAGACGCATAACGCCTACATCACCTACTGCTGTACGGAAACGATTGGTCAGGGAAGTGGCTTCCAGCTGGCTGATGCCGCTGGCGTCAAAGTCGATAACAGCTACTGTCTGGCGAAAGTCTTGGGCTGAAACTAGGCTGAAGAGTAAGAGCAGTATGGCGAGTAGCTTTTTCATTTTATCAAAAAATTATATCACGATGTGGGTGCTTCTTTCATCCCACAAACCAAAAAGCCCCACGGTTGATTACCACAATTTTCCTCCAATCTGATCCCCCCTCGGTTATCATGTATCCTGCCAAAGAACCATCCTTAGTAAAGGAAACACCCCTCAGAGCCACCGTCCCATCTTCAGAGAAAGAATTCGGATCCAGAAAAATCTGGGGAGGAGCATTTGAGCCAGTTGTGGAACGATGCAAGACGGAATGATTCTGGAGACCTGTGTTCTTGTAGAAGTATTCGAAGTTTCCTTCTCGAAAGGGAGCGGAGACACGCTCATAGTCGTATAGGGTTTCAAGACGTTTTTTTATTTTGTTTCTGAATGGAATGTCTGTGAGATAGTTCTGGGTTATACGGTTCTGACCAGCCACCCATTCACCTGTCTCAACTGAATTATCATCCTCAAGCCAACGATAGGGGTCTTTAACCTGCTGTTCGTGGTAAACATCAACATGGTCGATCTTTCTTGTCGAGAGATAGAGGATCGGTTCTTCATCAGTCTTTCCATCACACCCCAGAAGGAAGAGCGTCAGCACAAATACTTTTGCATGAAGATCAATTGATCTTGTGCTTATGATTTTCTCCTCAATAAAACGTGTTATTCCCAACCGAATCTTTGGTGAGCTTTTTCAATGAGACGTCGCAACTCTTTGATTGGCTCTGTATGATCATCAACCTGAAGACGGAGTACAACGTCATTGTTCAGCCAAACTCCCCCGTCCTTTTTTACAATCAAAATGGCGGCAGATTGCATGCCACGTGAATCCCCTCCGGCGGCTTGACCCGCTTCAAGTGCACTAAGCAACCGCATGGATATATGACCCCTTGTCCCCTCAAATGTCTCAACCATATTTTTCACCACCAATTCACTTGCCAGGATATTGCCTTGAGCACTGCAATTCTTGCCATATTTATGACCTGCCCAAAAGGATGCCTTCTGGCCGGTGTGAGTAGCGACGTTTCCCTCAGAATCCATAACAGAAAACTGTCGGGCAGCTTTGGGCCAATCTTCGGGGTGGGGATCGAGATCATTATTCAACAAAGTTTTAACTACTTGCTTGGGGGACAATCCTTTTCTTAATAATTCTAGCCCCTGTGGGCCATAGCTCACATCGACATAAGCTTGTGTCGCAACCATCCCAACATCAGCCTTTCCCCACAAAACACCATTCCCGACAGAAAAAACCCTCGATTGAACAGCTCCACCTACCATTCCTGTCTCAGGGTCAAAACCCAGTATGGAAAAGGTCGCTACAGGACGATCATTACTTGATTGCCTCTCTTGACTATGAGCCGGGAGTAAGAGCACCAATAGTATTAAAAGATAATAGCAGATGGGGGTGCTAAAGATTCTTCTCATTTTCTCTCTTTTTATGACCAATGGATCCTTCTTATAAGAATCATGATGGTCCTGTTGAAGTGGAACAGAAACCTATATATCATGCTGTTATATGCTCTCGCATAAATCTAGACCCAATTTATCTAGTAGAATTTATATAATCGTTCATTTAGACAATGTTTGCGGCGCCGGGACAGGGAGACTGTATTTTTTGCCACTGCGATGCTTAACATCTACAGATTCCGCACCCGATCTGAAATGGATCACTGTATTTCTGTTTTGGCTCCAATATCCTCCCCCCACCCGTATTTCCCTGAGCGGACCATAAGAACCATCTTTGTACTTTACTCTTACCTGTCCCGATTGCACATCAGTTAACTTCAAGCCAGGTTCACCTCCCACATTGCGATATAGTTTTGTCTCCGCCCCGTTCTGACTCACCACAAGATCGATTCGA
>JYMV01001773.1_pt1 | contig 70221 bp, 68 predicted proteins | sample 338911 | NCBI WGS metagenome assembly JYMV01 (sample SAMN03354496, study PRJNA234377) | hydrothermal vent metagenome | biome: Deep sea; feature: Hydrothermal plumes at the Eastern Lau Spreading Center, Western Pacific Ocean; material: Seawater | place: Tonga | collected 2009 | depth 2000 m m | reverse complement strand
GTAGACGTCCTCGATAGTCGCGCGCTCTTCACTGATCGCGGCCGCTAGAGTATCGATGCCGACGGGCCCGCCTGCAAAACGATCGATAATCGTCAGCAGCAATTTCTGATCGGTGTCATCAAACCCTTCCGGATCGACACCAACCCACGCAAGCGCGTCTTCTGCAACCAGCTTGGTGATCTGTCCGTCAGCTTTTACCTGTGCAAAATCTCGGACACGCTTGAGAATGCGGTTGGCAATGCGCGGTGTCCCTCGCGAACGTTTGGCGATGACTGCAGCGCCTTCCGGTTCAATCACGACGTTGAGAATGTGTGCCGATCTGGTGACGATTTTTTCGAGTTCCTGCGGGGTATAGAATTCAAGCCGATGTACCAGGCCGAAGCGATCTCGCAACGGCGATGTGAGCAACCCGGCTTGGGTTGTTGCTCCTATGAGAGTAAAAGGAGGGATATCCAGTTTCATGGTTCGAGCCCCAGCACCCTTTCCGATCATGAGGTCGAGATGGTAGTCCTCCATGGCGGGATAGAATGCTTCCTCGACGGCTCGGGGCAAGCGATGGATTTCGTCAACGAACAGGACTTCACGGTCGGCAAGGGTGGTGAGGAGGGCGGCAAGGTCCCCGGCATGGGCCAACGCCACGCCTGACGTCGCCCGAATCTTTACCCCGAGTTCGTTGGCGATTACATGTGCGATGGTCGTTTTCCCCAGACCCGGCGGACCATAGAAAATCGCATGGTCTAAGGCTTCACCCCGTCCGAGAGCCGCTTGGATACAGACGTGAAGTTGCTCCTTCAGGCGGTATTGACCCACGTACTCGGAAAATGTCTTTGGCCGGAGGGTAGCCTCGAAGACCCGTTCGCCTTCATCCGGTTCTATTGTCAAGACGTGTTCACTCATGTGTCCGTGTTAGACAGCTTCCAGATTTGTACTTTTACCGATGCTAGCACATAAGGTAACGGAATGCTTACATGGAATTCTCACGCTGTTTCACGACTAGGGGGAGATTTCATCAGAATCTGCGCCTTGTGCGACTTCTGTTTATAGTTGTCCTTCCATTGATTGGGTGTTCCGTGTCCTTGCGAACCATCGAATACACATGACACAACCAACTATAATGAGAAAGGAGGCGATAACCCGCATGCTTGAGAGGAGTGCTCCAATTGTAGAGCTTACTTGAGAGAGTGCAAATGTTATTGACGTAGTCAGATTGATTAAGTATTGGACAAAAAAAGGATCAAGAACCTAGCTCGGATGTGTCTGTACATCAGGATTAGGGCGAGACAAAAAAAAAGGCTGGACGATCCAACTCAGCGAGTCGTTGAATGTAAATAAATCCCTCCACAATAGAAAATCACAATAAGTCACAATCTAACTCATAACCCAACCAATGATAGATCGACCCACATAATCTTTTGAGCAGCAGGCATCACTTCGCAAGTGCCTTAAGTGCGGCGTTAATCAAGTCCTGCAGATCGTGATGGTCGCTTCGGAGGGCCTGGAGTGTCTTTTTTACCTCCGCAGGCTTGTATCCTAGGTTGACGAGCGCGGATTGCGCATCGGCTAGTATCTCGTCACCGTCGGGCTTCGACCCGGTTGCATGGGGCTGATCGGCCGTAACCAGGAGTTCAACTTTGTCGTTGAGTTCGAGGGCGAGTCGGCTTGCCGATTTTTTTCCGATGCCTGGCACTGCCGAGAGGCGTGCGATGTCGTTGTCGAGTACCGCTGTGACCAATTCCCTGATGGACAACGTTGAAAGGACGGCAAGCGCGGATTTCGGACCGACACCAGTGACATTGAGCAGGATGGTGAATGCGTGCTTCTCCTGCTGGGAAAGAAAACCATAGAGTTGTGCTGCGTCATTCTTGAGGGTGAGGTAGGTATAGAGCGTGACGGTCGATGGCGGTTCCGGAAGATGGAAAAAGGTGCTTAGCGGAATCCACAGTTCGTATGCGATACCGTGGTTGTCGATAAGCGCGCGACCGGGTGTTTTCGAAACCAGCTGGCCGGTGAGCGACGCGATCATATCGTGCGGGTAATCAGGTCACCCTAGGTCGTCAGACAGCAGCCGCAAGCTTTTCCATGATTGCATCGGGAATGTCGTAATTGGCATGGACTTTTTGAACGTCGTCGTTGTCTTCAATTTTGTCGATGAGACGGAGAATCTGTTCAGCGGGTTTTTCATCGATAGCAACGGTGTTGCTAGGTATTGACGTGACTTCGGCGTGATCAATTTCAATCTGGTGATCAGCGAGCGCCTTTTTCACGGCTTCGAAGTCTGCAGGTGTGGTCAACACCGTATAGGTGTCGCCGTCAGTGCGCACATCGTCTGCGCCAGCTTCGAGTGCAACCGTCATCAATGTCTCTTCCTCGACCTTGGATCGATCGGTGACGATGCATCCTTTTTTCTGGAACTGCCACGCAACGGCGCCAGCTTCCGCCAGGGCCCCGCCATGTTTGGTGAAAATGTGGCGAATGTCCGCGACGGTTCTGTTGCGGTTGTCGGTCGCGACCTCAACTAGCACGGCAATGCCGTTGGGACCATATCCTTCTAAGATCGTTTCTTCGTACACGACGCCTGGGAGTTCGCCGGTGCCTCGTTGGATGGCTTTCTTGATGTTGTCAGCAGGCATATTGGCTTCTTTGGCTTTTGAAATGACTAGTCGGAGCCGTGGGTTGATATCGGGGTCACCACCGCTGAGTCGCGCCGCAATCGTGATTTCGCGAATGATCTTGCTAAAGACCTTTCCGCGTTTGGCATCGACGCTGGCTTTATGCCGCTTGGTAGTTGCCCAATGTGAGTGTCCACCCACGACCTAAACCTCCTACTAGAAGGCATTGTTAACACAAGGTTTCAAAGGTGTCAATTGACCATTTCTACCGTCATTCTCAGAAAGTTTTACCCGAAAACTGCTGCTTATCGATGTCAGAGATGAACAATGAGGCGCAAAATAGAGCAGGTTGGGCGATGCCAGCGAATTGACAGATTTTAACATCCTCCAATACAATAGAGAGCTTACTAGAAAGTACTTGCCACGTGATTGGTACGTTGCGTGTGATATCCAATACAGCGAGGTGATTGTGAGTCCTTCTGCAGTACTTCAGAAAGTCGGGCGGGAAATTGAAGATTATCAGTCACTTTCTCCTGAGGTGATTTACGAGCGGACCGTTCAGGCAAAGGAGGCCCTTGGGAGTCGTCTGGTTATCTTAGGTCATAACTACCAGCGTGATGAGGTGATTGAGTTTTCAGATTTTCAGGGGGACTCTCTGAAGCTGTCCATCATTTCATCGGAATTGTCAGATAAAGAATATATCGTCTTTTGCGGCGTGTCGTTCATGGCAGAGACCGCTGACATTCTCAGTCCATCCAATCAAGTCGTGATTCTTCCGGATTTAGCCGCTGGCTGTTCGATGGCCGATATGGCGGACCTCGAACATGTCGAGATGGTTTGGGAATCTCTGAGTGAGATTCTTCCAGCGGAAGAGGTTGTGATGCCGGTTGTCTATGTGAACTCGGCGGCAGATCTCAAGGCGTTCTGTGGCAAGCATGGCGGGATTACATGTACCTCATCGAATGCGCAAGCGGTCTTTCGGTGGGCCTTCGAACGTAGAGAGAAGGTCCTGTTCTTTCCTGATGAGCACCTGGGACGGTATACGGCAAAAAGCTTGGGGCTACAAGAGAGCGATCTCCTTGTCTGGGATCCCTTTCTACCGAATGGGGGGTATACACCTGAGGCGATCCGCAACGCAACTGTTCTGCTTTGGAAAGGGTTCTGCAGTGTCCACCTGATGTTCCGTCCTGAGCATGTACGGGCGTTTCGATCTAGCTACCCGGATGTGAAGGTCATCGTCCATCCGGAATGTTGTGAAGGGGTTGTCGAGCAAGCCGATCTCGTTGGGTCTACGGAATTGATCATTCAAACGGTGAGTGCGGCTGCTCCGGGAACGATCTGGGCGATCGGAACGGAACTGAACCTGGTCAATCGACTCAAGCGACTACAGCCGGACAAGAAGATTTTCTTTCTCTCCCCCACCGTCTGCCAATGCTCCACCATGTATCGTATTGATCCCATCCATCTGCTTTGGTCTCTCGAAAACCTTGTGGATGGGAACGTGGTCAATCGCATCTCCGTTCCTGACGACGACAAGCTGTGGGCCGGTCAAGCGCTTGATCGCATGATCTCATTAAGTCGTTAGCCCTGACCTTTCTCACATTCACACAACCCACTAGTCATGGACTATAAGTCGACGCTTAATCTCCCGACAACTTCGTTTCCCATGAAGGGGAATTTGCCGGTCCGGGAGCCGGAAACTCTTGCGCGGTGGGAAGAACAAGGCCTCTACGAGAAGATTCGAGCTGAGGTGAAAGGGCGTCCGCTCTATATTCTTCATGATGGCCCACCGTATGCAAATGGGCATCTCCATCTTGGGCACGCGGTCAATAAAGTGCTCAAGGATATTATTGTCAAGGCAAAAACCATGCAGGGCTATGATGCCCCATTCCTTCCCGGATGGGATTGCCATGGGTTGCCCATCGAACACCAGGTGCTGAAGAACTTGGGTGGGAAACGCAAGGAACTCTCGAACCAGAAAATCCGTGGGATGTGTCGCGACTATGCTCAGAAGTACGTTGATCTCCAACGCGATGAGTTTAAACGTTTGGGGGTGTGGGGGGACTGGGAACATGCATACGTCACCATGACTCCTGATTACGAAGCCAGCATCCTTCGCGAACTAGCCAAATTTGTAGATCGTGGGATGATTTACAGGGGGAAGAAGCCGGTATTCTGGTGCGGTTCATGCGAGACCGCATTAGCAGAGGCAGAAGTTGAATATGACGACCATGTGTCGCCCTCCATTTATGTCAAGTTCTCGTTGCTGGATGTTCCGGATTGGCTGAAGGCAACGATAGGGGATCGAAAGGCATCATTCGTTATTTGGACGACGACTCCATGGACGCTGGTGGCTAATCAGGCTGTCTGTCTTCACCCTGAGTTTGATTATGCTGTCGTCAATGTGGGGGACGATGAATCCTGGATCATTGCCGAGGCGTGTTTGCCGCTGGTTTCGAGTGCCATAAAACTCCCTGACTTATCCGCGACGTCAACGTATAAAGGCACGAAGTTCGAGGGGCGCATGTGCCGGCACCCACTTAGCTCGTTATCTGGGGAAGAGCAAGGAAGAGGGAAATCCTCGGTCGTGATTCTTGGGCGACATGTGACGACAGAACAGGGAACAGGTTGTGTTCATACCGCACCCGGCCATGGACAAGACGACTATGCTGTCGGGAGACAGTATGGCCTCGAACCGTGGGCTCCAGTTGACCACATGGGTCGATTCATCATGTCGGATATTCCTGAAGACGTAGGCATCCTGTTTGAGCATTCGCCTCGCGTTCTCGATGCAAATGGTAGGATTATTGAGGCACTTCGTGAGCGTGGAACGCTGGTCCATGCTGACACCATCAATCATTCATATCCTCACTGCTGGCGATGCAAAAAACCGATCATTTTCCGGGCGACGGAGCAATGGTTCGTGTCTATGGAACAGAATCAGCTCCGAGCCAAAGCGCTTGAGCAGGTGAGGAAGGTACAGTGGATTCCGCCGTGGGGGCAAGACCGCATGTCCGGAACTATTGAAGCGAGACCTGACTGGTGTTTGTCGCGGCAACGAGTGTGGGGCGTCCCGATTCCCGCGTTTCGATGTGCCGGATGTCATGAGACGATACTGGAGGCGGATCATATCAATCACGTCGCGGATCTGGTGAGTAAAGAGGGTGCGGGGATCTGGTTTGATCAACCCGCTCCGACATTCCTTCCCCATGCATTCTCTTGTCCCACTCCCGATTGTGGGCAATCGACGTGGGAGAAGACCGCGGATATTCTCGATGTGTGGTTTGAATCCGGGGTGACGCATGCGGCTGTGCTTAAACCACGTGGACAGTGGTGGCCTGCCGACCTCTATCTAGAGGGCTCAGATCAACACCGCGGATGGTTTCAGAGTTCGTTGCTTGCAGGGATGGTTGCAGACGATCAGGCGCCCTATCGTGCGGTGTTGACCCACGGTTTCGTTGTCGATGGCGAAGGCAAGAAGATGTCGAAATCGGCTGGGAATGTTATTTCACCTCAAGAGGTTATCAAACAATACGGGAGCGAAATTCTTCGGCTATGGATTGCCGCGCAAAATTATCGAGAGGATATCCGAATCTCTCCTGAGATTCTCAAGCAGCAGGCTGACGCATATCGAAAGATACGCAACACTTTTCGTTTCATGCTTGGGAATGTCGCGGACTTCGACCCCGATACGGATCGGGTGCCGTACCAACAACTCTTTGATATTGATCGGTGGGCGCTGCTCAGACTTCATGAGTGTATTGAACGTGTCACCAGGGCTTATGATGAGTTTGAATTTCATCTAATCTTTCACCGAGTCAATCAATTCTTCGTCGTCGACTTGAGCGCGATCTACTTTGATGTTCTTAAGGACCGATTGTATACGTTTGGGAAATCGTCTCAGGGTCGGCGAGCTGCTCAAACTGTCATTTATGAAATTGTCATGGCAGTGATGAAATTGCTTGCGCCAATTCTCTCGTTTACCATCGACGAAGTAGAGCGCGCGTTGCCGGATCGGCTGCGTCGTGGCCCAGGCGTGTTCATGTCACACTTTCCAAGCGTGTGTGCTGAATATCGAGATCCCGAACTTTCAAAACGCTGGGATCAACTTCTTGCGATTCGCAGTGAAGTCAGCGGAAAGTTGGAAGACGCGCGACGCAATCAGATTATTGGCTCTCCACTGGAGGCCAAGGTGGCGTTGTATGCAGATGCACCGCTGATGGAGTTCTTAAACAAAACGTCGGAGGAGCATGTTCCCCTGTTCATCGTTTCGCAACTCACGCGTGCTCCGATGTCAGCGTGCCCCGCAACTGTTCCGGTCGTCGCGTTAGCGGATCCTGAAAGCGATGCAGTGCTGAAACTTGGGATTGAAGTCACCAGAGCTGCGGGGACAAAGTGTGTGCGATGTTGGATGTATCATCTGACGCTTGGATCGGACGCAAATCATCCCGAACTGTGCGATCGCTGTGTTGACGCAATCACGATGCACTCGGAGACCACCGCATGAAGCCGTGTGTCAAATATGGCGTTCTTGCTGTATTGGTGAGTGTGATTGTCATTCTGGATCAAGTCACGAAACATGCGATCGATATCTCCATGCATCTCTACCAATCCATTCCGATTATTGAAGGGTTGTTCCATCTCACCTACATCAGAAATCCTGGAGCGGCATTTGGCATCATGGCTGATGGGAGTGGAGCGTTTCGGTTTGCGTTTTTTCTTATTACCTCGATCGTCGCCCTTGTGCTGCTGGGGCTAATTTTTGTCCGATTGCCTAAGGATGACTGGTATGGGCACCTGAGTGTGGCCGCGATCGTCGGTGGGGCGATCGGAAATCTGATCGATCGGGTCCGCTATGGGGAAGTGATTGATTTTCTCGATGTGTTTGTTCAAGGGCACCATTGGCCTGCGTTTAACGTCGCAGATTCTGCCATTAGTGTTGGAGTAGTTGCGCTAATCCTGAATTTTTCTTTCGGGTCCCTGTCAGCGACATTGCCATCTGATTCAAAACGTGCGCCCGCGAAGGAGTGATAGACGGCGGTTCAGTCCGTAAAAGGTCCTCCGCAATTGTTCACCGTCGCATCAGGTGAATCCCCCAAGCGTCTGGACCACTATCTGACGGTCCAAGGGCTCTCCCTTACCAGGATGGCGATCCAGCGCCTCGTAAAGGAGGGGCAAGTGATGGTCAATGGGGCTCCGATCAAGTCAAGTTATCGGGTTCGACCATTGGATGTCATCACCGTTGATATTCCTGCGCCCACCCCCATTGAGATTCGACCTGAAGCGATACCGCTTGATATTGTGTATGAAGACGAAGTGCTGGTGGTGCTCAATAAAGCCGCCGGTATCGTCGTCCATCCAGCACCGGGGAATTGGACGGGCACGTTGGTCAACGCGCTGCTCGGTCATCTGGGAAGCCTTTCATCAATCGGTGGGCGTGAACGCCCCGGTCTGGTCCATCGGCTTGATAAAGGCACCTCAGGTGTGATGGTGGTGGCGAAAACCGATAGTGCACACCAACTGCTTGCGAAACAGTTTAAAGCTCATTCGATTACTCGTGTATATCGGACGGTGGTGGCAGGAAGCATCAAGAAATCAAAAGGAACCATTGACCTTGCGATTGGGCGTGATATGAAAGAACGAAAGAAGATGTCGTCACGGACCGCAAAACCTCGGGCCTCTGTGACAGAGTTTCAGGTTGTCGAGCGTGTCGGTAAAATTGCGACGATACTTGAAATTCGCCCGCAAACAGGCAGAACGCATCAAATCAGAGTGCACCTCTCGTCGATTGGCCACCCGGTCGTTGGAGATGTCATTTATGGCGGTCGACACGCACATGTTTTGGAGGATGTGATATTTGACCGTCCCATGCTTCATGCCGCCGTTCTTGGCTTTACCCATCCCATCCACCAGAATTACTGTGAATATGAAGTTCCCATTCCTGACGATATGAAGACCTGTCTTACCCAACTCAAAGAAGCTGCTTTGGCGATGAAGGGAAGGAAAGGTTAGTGTCTAGCTTCGGCCAACTGCTTCCATTTCTTCGTCCATACCGTGTGAAGTTTATGTTCACGCTGCTGCTCGTGATGGCGACAGCCGGAATTAATCTATGGTTAATCCGCTTAACGGCCCCACTGTGGGATGCGTTGACCGTCCATCGTGACGGTGCGATGGTCGCACAAACAGCCATCATGCTGGTCAGTCTCTTTTTCGTGCAAGCGGTGCTCTCGGTCGGCCATCTCTATTTAAAGGCCTGGATTTCCCAACATGTGGTTGCGGATGTTCGACGCCACCTGTTTCAGCATCTTCACGGACTCTCATTGAATTTCTTCGCAAAACGACGGACAGGTGAATTGCTCTCTCGGCTGATGAACGATGTGGGAACCATTCAGGTGATGGCCACGGAAACGCCAGTGGATGTTGCGAAACACGGCGTCATTTTATGCGGGGCAACGGCATTTCTCATCTATATGAACTGGAAGCTCTGTGTCGTTATTCTTTTTCTTCTTCCGCTGCTTGTGCTCGTGGGGAGGTTGTTTGGGACACGACTCAAAGCGTTGTCGATAAATATTCAAGATCAGACGGCGGCCCTGTCTGTCATTGTGGAAGAAGTGTTGTCCCGCATTCGCGTTGTTAAATCCTTCGTTCAAGGGAATTTAGAACAACAACGGTTTTCGGCCGTGCTCTCCCAGTCCATTCATTTTGAATTGCGGCGGGCAATGGTTCTTGCACTCTTCATCCCTGTCATCACGTTTCTGACTTTTTCCGCTGCGGCTGGGGTGTTTTTCTACGGCGGAAGCCAGGTCGTCAAAGGGACGATGACGCCTGGAGAGTTGTTTGCATTTGTCCTCTTTGCAGGAATTTTGATTGGGCCTGTCGGGAGCATGGCGCGACTGTTTTCGAAGGTCAAAGAAGCTCAAGGCGCTATGGAACGAGTCTTTGGGATCTTAGCAACCCAGCCTGACATCGTCGATGTGCCGGGAGCGATCGAGCTTCCGCTGGTTGCTGGGAAGATTGAAGTGTCCAATATTCATTTTTCCTATCAGCGAGAGCAGCCGATACTGAACGGGATGTCCTTTATCGCGTATCCCGGTGAGGTGGTTGCCATTGTCGGGCCGACCGGTGGAGGGAAAAGCACCCTCCTCAACCTCCTGCATCGATTCTACGATCCGACCGAAGGGTCAATCTCCATTGACGATCAAGATATCCGCACCGTGTGCATCGAGAGCCTCTATCGACAAATTGCATTGGTCCCACAAGAAACCATGCTGTTTGGTGGAACCATTCGAGAAAACATTCGCTATGGAAATGTGTCTGCGACAGACGAGCAGATTCTGGCGGCAAGTGAGATCGCAGATGCCCACACGTTTATTCAAGGATCTCCAGATGGGTACGATACGGTGGTTGGAGAAAAGGGCCTGACGTTGTCCGGCGGTCAACGCCAGCGAATTGCCATCGCGTGCGCCATCGTGAAAAACCCACGCATACTCCTCTTAGATGAGGCCACCTCCTCATTGGATTACGAGTCCGAGATGTGTGTGCACGAGGCGCTGTTTCGCGTGATGGCCGGACGCACAATAATCGTGGTCGCACATCGATTAACTTCAATTCAACATGCCGATCGTATTCTCGTTGTAGACCAGGGGAGGATTGTTGAAGAGGGCGCCCATGATACGCTTATCCGTCACAATGGACTCTATGCGTCGTTGTACGCGCGTGGTGTAACTGAGGGGCAAGAAGTTATCCAATGAAAATTGTTGCTGATCCGATCATTCCATTTGTGAAGAAGGCGTTTGAGAGATTCGGTACCGTTGAATGTCTTGAAGGGCGAACTCTCACTCGAGACCACATTCGCGATGCAGAAATCCTGGTCATTCGTTCCACCGCGACCATAGGCCCCGCGTTGCTTGATGGGACGCCAGTGCGTTTCGTTGCCAATGCCTCGGCCGGTGAAGATCATCTCGATCTGGAATACCTACATAAGCACAAGATTGGTGTCGCGAGTGCGAGCGGAAGTAATGCAAATTCCGTCGCCGAATACGTGATCTCGGCGCTGCTTGCGTTGGGGCCGTCGTTTTACAAAGAACAAACCTTGGGAGTGATTGGGGTAGGCCAGGTGGGAAGCCGCGTTGTCACGAAGGCAAAGGCGTTGGGGATGGAGGTGTTAGAAAACGATCCTCCGTTGCAGCGCAAAACTGGGTGGAAGAACTTCATCGACCTCCAGACGCTTCTTGCGGAGAGCGATGTAGTCACCTGCCACGTTCCCATCACTACAACAGGTCCAGACCCGACGCATCATCTGCTGAATGACACGAATCTTGAGCTTATCCCATCACATGGAATACTGATCAATACGGCGAGGGGAGAGGTGGTCGATAATGCCGCGCTACTCAAGACGTTAAAAGAAAAGCATCTCGCGGGGGCGGTTCTGGATGTTTTCGAAGGCGAACCCCTAATCAGGACCGAACTGCTTCGTGCGGTCACATTGGCCACCCCCCACATTGCCGGTCATTCCATCGATGGAAAAGTGGGAGGAACGCGCATGGCATACGAAGCCGTGCGTGAATTTGTTGGTGATGGACCGGAATGGAACCCAGATGACTTCGGCCCCCTTTCCGATGACATCACCATCACCATATCCCCAGACATGGATGTCCACGACGCCATCGCTCACGCCGTTCATACCGTATACGATGTCAGAAACGACGATTGCACCTTTCGCACCACATGGGGCCTCAACGATAAAGAACGACGAGCCACATTTGACCGGCTTCGAACAGAATACCCTGCACATCGGGAGTTTTGGGCCGCAACGGTTAAAGTTCCGTCAACGCACGCCAGCCTTATGGCAGTTCTAGAAGGGCTAGGGTTTCAAGTAGCAGCGGCCTCGTAACGCGCGCCCTAAACGTAATGTGGCGGCAACGGCCGCCAATCCTCCTCCAGCACTCACACGAGGTTTAGGCATGCGCAAAGTCTACCTTAATGTATCGCGTGTGATCTAGAGCGTGGCCAGCTCAGCAATGACTCGCGCGATTCCAGAAACCACCCGTGCGGTTCGATCGTAGTCTATGTTGTTGGGGGTATCCTCCGCCGTATGGTAGTAAGGGTATCGAAAGGGCGCCGTGTCAGTAATCATTAGCGCCTGGTATCCGTTCTTCCAGAATGCCCAGTGGTCCGACCAGCCAATTCCCGTGATCCATCCCGGCACCGCAATGCCTTCGGAAGGAAAATTCGTGTGGCTGCGAAACGAGGCAACAGTTCGATGCACCAAGCCTTGTGAATCAATGTTGCCGACGAAGGCGATGAAGTCTCCGGTGTTGGGGTAGAAAAGAGAAAATGGGACGGGGTAGTGTTGGCTTCCCTTTGCATCCGAGTAATAGCCGATGGTTTCGATAGCGAGCATCGCCACGATATTCTCGTTTCTGGAATGTGCGCGACGCGCATAGACTACGCTTCCCATGTCATCGGTCTGAAAGAAAGGAGGCTCTTCGTTCACGAAGGAGACGAAACGAATGGTCCGCGTGAATGTTGTGTTGGCCAAGAGACGAGCCAGCTCGAGGACCGCGGCGACCCCAGTCGCGTTATCATCGGCTCCCGGCGAGCCAATGACGGAGTCGTAATGTGCCCCGACGATCACGATTTCGTCTGGCAACGTCGATCCCGTACGTTCTACTTCGATGTTCGTCACCGTTTTGCCGTTGACGCGGAATTCGTGTTGACTGACGGTGTATCCCAGTTCAAGGAGTGTTGTATCGATATACGTAGCGGCCGCTGTCAATTCTTTGTAGTGCCAAAGGTTTCGTTCTCCAATCTTCTCCGCAAGCGTATGCACATGTTTATTGAGATGCTGGCTTATCTCACGCTCTTCGATGCTCAGTTGGGAAAGTATTCCTGAAAACGAATGACCTGGCATCGTGATCATGTTGCAACCTCCAAGAATTGCGATGACGAGGACGGCGCCCAAGAACCGCCACATGTTTATAGGCTGAGACGCCATAACCCTTAACATTGTTTCAATATGAGGATTCCGGTAATGTAGCATGTGCGAGAGCAACGACAATAGCGGCATGGGTATGAGGGTATGTCAGTGGCATTCACATTTCAGCGATTAAAACTCCCCGAGGTCGTGCTCATTCAGCCTCAACAGCGCGGAGACCAACGCGGCCTGTTTCTGGAAAGTTACAAACAGTCGGAGTTTGTTGCCAACGGGATTTCCGATAGGTTTGTTCAGGATAACTACTCGCACTCCGTTCGTGGAACGCTTCGGGGCCTTCATTACCAGCTTGCCCCACACGCGCAAGCAAAACTGGTGACGACATTGCGCGGCGAGGTTTTTGATGTGGCGGTTGATATTCGGCGGGGTTCACCAACCTTTGGTCAGTGGGTTGGCACGACGCTTTCCTCAGATACGTTTCGCATGCTGTATATCCCTGCGGGGTTTGCACATGGGTTTTGCGTGATAAGTGAGCAAGCGGATGTTGTCTATAAGATGAGCACGGAATACGCACCAGAACAAGAACGTGGAGTCATATGGAACGATCCAGCGATTGGGATCATCTGGTCAGTGACGCAGCCTGTCCTTTCGGCAAAGGACCTGACGCTTCCTTCACTGGCAGAGGCTGATATCAATTTTGACTACGAAGGAGAGGAATAGCCCAGACTGGCGAGTTATTTGAGTTTCATGCCCTTTGAAATGGCCACCAGTCCAGACTCCGTAACGGTAAACCGTTCCGCGTCCGCTTTGAGGTCATACCCTATGTGGGTTCCAGGCGGGATGGTGACGCCTTTATCGATGATCGCGCGTTTGATCTTTGCGCGCTTTCCAACGATGACATTCTCCATGAGAATGGAATCTCGGACTTCTGCATAGTTGTCGACGTGAACGGCTGGGGAAAGGACGCAATTTTGTATCCTGCTTCCGCTGATAATGCAGCCGCCGCTGACGATTGAATCGAGCGCATGTCCTATTCGACCCTTCTTCGTATCGGGGTCATCGGCAAAAACAAATTTTGCTGGTGGAAACTGGCCTTGGTAGGTTCGAAGCGGCCAGGATTGATCATATAAGTTAAAGGGTGGATTCACCGCGACGAGATCCATATTTGCTTCCCAATACGCATCGAGGGTTCCAATGTCACGCCAGTAGTGTTGTGCATGACTCTTTGGATCCTCAAACGGATAGGCAAATACTGGGCGATCAGCGACCATCTGTGGAAGGATGTCACGCCCGAAGTCATGGCTGGACTTTTTCCTCGTGTCTTCTTCCAGGTACCACCTGAGAATACTCGTATTGAAGAGATAGATACCCATTGAAGCGAGGGCGTGGGTAGGTTTTCCGGGGATCGGGCGAGCGTGTTTAGGTTTCTCATCGAACCGTAGGATTCGATATTCCTCGTCCACAGTGAGAATTCCGAATCGCGAGGCGTCCTTGAGGGGTACTGGAATGGCGCCCACAACCGCTTCAGTACCCTGCCGGAGTGCGAAGTTGTACATCTCGCCGTAATCCATCGTATAGACATGATCGCCGCTCAGCACGAACACAAAATCCGGGTCTTCATCCTTGATGATGAACATGTTCTGACGCACAGCGTCCGCGGTTCCACGATACCAATCTTGACTGATGCGCTGTTGTGGGGGGACCGCCATGATGTATTCATGTAACTCCGGGTTGAGGAGGTTCCACGCGAGCTGCAGGTGGCGATCGAGCGACTGTGATTTGTATTGGATGAGAACGACAACCTTGCGAAGGCTGGAGTTAATACAGTTGCTCAAGGTAAAGTCGATGATGCGGTATTTCCCACCGAAGGGGACTGCAGGTTTCGCACGTTCCTGTGTGAGCGGTTGGAGGCGATCACCTCGTCCGCCTGCGAGGATGACAGTCAGTACGTTTTTTAGTCGGGCCACGTCGCCTCGACAAATGGATATCCGTTTTTCCGGCAAAAGCTGCTAATCTTGTCCGGCGCTGCATCGAGTTGGTAATACCCAACCTTGATATCATCGGGCGGGGCAGGTTTTGGCGGATCGGCTTCGGGGTCGTCTTCCAGATCATGTTCGCGAATCTGAACCGTTGCGCCTTTCAATGCGTCCATAGACTCCTGTACGGGAATATTGAGTGGCTCATCCGACCAGCTCGACATCTTCATTTTCATTTTCTTGGTACATATCTCGAGAGGCACATCATCGTAATAACCAGTGTAGTGCTTTTTCCCGAGGTAAATACGAATACGAGCCATCCATTCCTCCGTACTTTTTATTTGCGTCTGCAAGGTAACTATCGATACAGTGGGGAGTGCATTTTAACATAGCTTGCCGCTGATTGGAGAACTTGCACCGTGTTTCCGAAACTTCTGGCGCTTTTCATCATTCTTCCCCTGGTTGAACTGTACGTGATTCTCGAAGTGGGGTCGGTGTTTGGAGCACTTCCGACCGTTCTCCTGGTTGTGCTCACCGCTGTGGCGGGGGCCTTCTTTACGAAACTCGAGGGGCTGCGCACGTTGCGTCGTATGCAGCAGCAGATCATGGTTGGCCAGATGCCGGCTGAAGAACTGATCGATTCGGTATTGATCTGTGTTGCGGGTGTGTTGTTGTTGACACCTGGGTTTCTTACCGATGCGTTCGGATTCTGGATTCTGATTCCACCGACGCGCCACGTGTTCAAACGCTGGTTACGATCTCGGTTTGATCAGTATCTTAGTCGGCGGACGACGGGGACGATTCGATTTGGAGGGTCATAAATAGGACCAATCGATCTTTCCCGACACGGATTACTGGAGTGATGGGCCGAACCGTGACTGGGGACTTGCCGGGCAGGGGGATGCCGATTTTCTTGAGGTCCTGCATGTCCAAAAGGGGGATGTATTCCGGTAAAAGGATTGTGCGAACAAGATCTTCAATGGGGAAAAGTTCTATGGTGTCAGGAATAGGCGGATCATCGAGTGAAATCTCGGCCGTTACAACTTGCAAAAGGATAGCGGTGTTGGTGCTGACGGGTCGAGTCTGCATCTGTGCGGTGAATCCTAATGATGAGTGTTGCTCCGCTTCGAGGATGTAGTAGTGAAGTTGGACATTCCCTTTGAGCTGTAGGTCGATCGTTCCGTTTGTGTGACGTATGGTGACAACCTCAGCGTGGTCCACTCGAAGTGATAGGGCAGGTCGAAACGGCATCTCATCCCAGGTCTTGGCAAATATCGCCCCTTGAAGATGAGAGAGCATCTGATTGAGGGAACTGCGGTCTACGGAAATCTTGATTTCCGGTGCTTTAGCTAGGGCCATACAGGAAAAAGCAAAGATCATACTCAGCGTCCATCCAGCGCACATCACCCATCTTCGTTGAATGCTGCCTGACGTGATCATTTAAATCCTCAACCGCATTCGATCTTTCCCGACGATAATCGTTCCTCCAAAGACCGCAGCACATTGATCTTTCACGTCATAATCCTCGCACACTGGGTAGAAGTGGGAGAGGATCAATGTCTTAACCCCAGCTTCCTTCGCGACTCTTCCACAATCTTTTGAAGTCATGTGGTTCGAGCCAGGCTTTTCGGCTGGAAACGAGCAATCCAACACCGCCACATCGGCATCGCGGCATAGCGTGACGAGATTTGCTGAATACTGCGCATCCCCCGAATAGGCAAAGAGGCGTCCCTCATATTCGATACGGTAACCCAAACACCGTAAGCTGGGAGTGTGTGTCATATATTTGGTGAAGATCTTCGTCCTTCCAATCATCAAAGATGTTTCTCCGAGATTTCGGATGTGGATAGGGAACGTTGCTGGCGTGAACGAGGGAAATGTGCGGAAGATACTTCCAAACATCCGTCGAGTTCCAGTGGGCCCAAAGATATTCAACGCGTTTCGTGTGGAGGACGATGGACTCATCTTTGCCGTGATGACAGTGTCAAAGAAAAATGGAATAAAGTCCGCAACGTGGTCTGCATGATGATGGGTGAAAAACAGGTGTTCGATGTTGTGACGATCAACCTTTGTGCAAAGCAGGTTCATCAACGTCCGTGGACCAAAATCTAGGAGGAAGGGATGATCGGTTTCAATCAAATATCCGGCGGCCGCCCTGACAGGGTGGAGATTGGTTCCAGAGCCGAGGATCGTGACGTGCATAGTTGCTCACCCTTTCCGAACATGTCATACGGGCATAGTCGTTACCTGTCAAGGGCATTGCGTGAGTGGAGCGTGTATGGGACGCCATTCACGATCAGAGAGGGACTATGGCAGATATGATAAGATCGAGCAGGCCTGAACTTGAAAACGTTGCTAACCACAACGCGGTCTTTGAGTTATGAGAAGTTAAGAAAGGATTTTTGACAATGACGCTGAAGGAAATCGCCGATGCCACGTTCCCCGTATAAGCTCATCTTCCGCCCATACGAAGTTGGAAAGCTGAAACTTCGGAGCCGATTGATCTGCGGTCCGATGTTTGTTGGCTATGCCAATACGGATGGAACCGTCTCTGAGCGGATGTTGGCACATTATGAGCGACGGGCACAGGGGAGGCCCGCCATGCTGATTACCGAGCATATGGCGGTCAATCCCGCTGGTGCGCAGTTTTCCAACATGGTGGTGTTGTCAGACCAAAAATGTTTGCCTGGACTCACCCAGCTGGCTGAGCGTATTAAGAAATATGGACCCGTTGCAGTCGCACAGATCTACCATGCGGGACGCTATGCAGGACCATGGGAACAGTACAAGAAAGCGCGACGTTTGGCTCCTTCCGCCACGCCGTTTCCTTTATTCGGAGACATGGAAGCCACCCCACAGGAAATGACGCTCGATGAGATTCAGGAAACAATCCAAGCCTTTGCCGATGCAGCGGCATTGGTGAAAGCAGCGGGATTTGACGGTGTGGAACTGCATGGCGCGACGGGGTATCTGTTGAGCCAGTTCCTTTCACCTCGGATGAACAAACGCGAGGATGACTATGGCGGGAGCCTCGACAATCGCATGAAGTTTCCGCTCGACGTTTTTGCTGCTGTTCGCAAAGCAGTTGGTCAGGAATTCATCATTGGCTATCAATGTCTTGTAAAGGAGTTCGTACCAGAAGGATGGGATTTTCCTGAATCCGGACAATTTGCCCAGCGCTTGCAGAAGGAGGGCGTTGATTATTTTATTCCCCAAGGGGGGACGATTGAATCATGGAATGATCCGGATGTTCGCCAGACATTGCAAATCGAGACCTATCAAGTGGACATGATCAAAAAGTTTAGCCGTGGGATCCGCGGGACCCCGGTGTTTGCCTGCGGGCGGATCTATGATCCAGCGCTGGGCGAGACGGTCATTACTCGAGGCGTTGCGGATGGGATTGTTGTCTCACGTGGGATGTTTGCAGATCCCGACTGGATACTAAAATCTGAGGAAGGACGAGCGGCCGATCTGCTCCACTGCATTCCAGACTGCTACGAATGTATTCAGACACAGAAAACAGGGGCAACCTGTGCGGTGTGGCCTTACGAAATAAAAAAGAAAGGGATTTGGGATTAATTCATTGTTGGGTCGGGAGGCATACTCGCATAAATAGAATATTCTTCGCCCAAAGACGCAAGCAACGTTGACCACACTCGGGCGGGTTCCATGTCGAAGATGAATTTCTGATCTGCGGGAACCAGCTTCCAGGATGATTCCCCTAATTCAGACTCCAACTGGTTTGAACTCCATCCGGCATACCCCACATAGGCGCGAATAGAATTTGGCGACGACAAGGAGGCAAGCATGTCTTCAAGAACGGTTAACGAGCCTCCGAGATATATGCCGTCGGCTACGTGTTCAGATTCCGGAACCTGCTCCTCACCACGGCACAGTGTCATGATGTGGTCCGGTTGAACGGGACCGCCCGAATAGATGACATCTAACGTCGAACGAGTGCCGTCGATACTTGGAATGGCCTCAGATAGCCTGAGCGTTGTCGGTCGGTTGACCACGACCCCAAGGGAGCCTTGATCGTTATGCTCGCACAGCAGCACAACTGTTTGACTGAAATTGGGATCACGAAGCTTGGGGTCTGCGATAAGAAATATTCCCTTTTTCAGTGGCATTGTCATATCAGTTCCCACAGCAGGCGATGCGTACTTGATGCTCTGTATCTCTGAATATGATAAAAGGATTTTTCGCGTGAGGCAAGGCATCCACATGCTGGCCCGATTCACGTTTTCAGTCGACCCGAGGAGAGGCTAACATCACGCAATGTTCTTTGTCTTATCCAAAACATTACAGTATTTCATTTTTCCTTTAACCTTGGTGCTTCTCGCCTTGATTGCCGTCTTCGCGCTCTATTATCGCAAGCACACCCGAGCAGTATTTGGGGCGCTGATAGTGGGCCTCTATGTCCTGTGCATGCCGATTACATCAGGCTCGCTGGTGGGATGGCTGGAAGGTCCGCGTCCCTCTCCTGACATTTTTGAGCAGAAGTATGATGTTGCCGTGGTGCTGACCGGAATGCTCAACCTCGGGTTAAGCACAGAAGGCAATCTCGAATTTCAAGAGGGAGTCGATCGAATTTTAGCCGGTATTTCCGTGGTGAGACGTGGGATCGCGGATCAACTCCTCATTACGGGCGGAAGTGGAAGTCTGTTGGATCAAAGCAAAAGTGAAGCCGTGCTCCTTAGGGAGTTTGCGATGGAGGCTGGTCTTTCCTCGGACCAGATCATCATCGATCCAACCTCCCGAAACACACATGAAAATGCCGTCAATACCGCCACACTGGCTCGCGAACGCGGGTATGGCAAGATCCTTCTGATCACGTCTGCGTTCCATATGCGAAGGTCAGAAGCAGCCTTCAACAAGCAGGGGCTCTTCCCCGTCGTCTATCCCGTAGATTTCAGGACCTCTGGCACCATCAGCGTATTCAGTTTCTTGCCCTCAGCAGGTGCATTAAGCGGAATCACATGGATGATTCACGAGCTGGTGGGGCTGGCTGTCTACCGAATGCAGGGGTACATTTAGTGAAAGCGGAGCACGTGACATTATGCTTAAGCGTTACGATAACGGGACTAAACACTCTTCGGTATCATTTCTAGGATTATTCACGACTTGGCTTACTGGATAGGCTTCCATCGCATCTTCCAGAAATGGGCGTAGTAGGATCTGCAAGCTCTCCACATCGCTTGTCTCGTGATCCAGCCACTGTCCGTAGTTTTCCGGACCGATGATAACAGGCATGCGAGCATGGATCGGCGATAGCATCTGATTTGGCACTGTTGTAATGATGGTGCATGATTCGATAGCGGTGCTTCCGCCTTTTCCAACCCACAAGTCCCAGAGGCCGGCAAGTGCGAAGGGCGCACCATCCTTCATGCGGATGTAATGGGGTTGTTTTCCTCCATCTGTGCTCTGCCACTCGTAGTACCCGTCTGCAGGTACTAAGCATCGTCGACTGCGGAACGGTCCACGAAATGAAGGTTTGATCCTGACGGTCTCTGCCCGTGCGTTGATGATTCCATGGTCTGCTTTTCGCTCTCTCGACCAGCCGGGGATCAGACCCCAGCGTAGCTCCACGAGTTCTTTCACACCACCAGCGGCGATGCGGACAAGAGGAATTTGCTGTGTTGGTGCGATGTTATATCGTGGCTTGAGTTCCTGCGTGCTCTCGACCGAGAATAGCATTTCAATGAGGTGAGATGAGGTGGTAAGTGTATAGCGGCCACACATGCGACACATCATAACTCACGGGAGGAGTGATTGACATTTCAAACCGACGATTGCAGGGTAAACGTGAAATGAAAACTCTGGACCATCTCTTGCAGACCGCATTTGGCCTCTCGGTATTCCGCCCCTATCAGGAAGCAGTCTGTGAAACCGTCATCGAAGGGAGAGATTCTCTTCTTGTCATGCCGACCGGGTCAGGCAAGTCGCTTTGTTACCAATTGCCCGGTATTGCTCGGGCAGGGACGACCCTTGTCATTTCGCCTCTCATCGCGCTGATGGAGGACCAGGTCGCAAAACTGAAGGAAGTCGGTTTACGAGCCGAACGCATTCACTCCGGACGCGACAGAAGCTTATTCCAACACATCACCGCAAAATATCTTGAAGGGCATCTCGATTTTCTTTTCATCGCACCGGAGCGCTTAGGCGTTTCCGGCTTTTCTGAGATGCTTGTGAAGCGCAAGCCTATTCTTGTCGCAGTTGACGAAGCGCACTGTATTTCGCATTGGGGTCATGACTTTCGCCCGGACTATCGTATGCTGGGCCAACGTATTCCCCAGTTTCGGCCGGCTCCGGTCATTGCTCTGACTGCAACGGCTACACCAGTTGTTCAGAACGATATTGTCACTCAACTAGGCATGGAGAATGCTGCGCGTTTCATTCACGGTTTCCGACGCACCAACATTGCTGCCGAAGTCGCTAAGATGCGGCCATCAGAGCGACGTGAGACGGTTCGACGGATTCTCCGGGATAGTGGAAGACCTGCCATTGTGTACGTTCCGAGTAGAAAAGAGGCTGATCTTCTCGGAGAGGCACTTCACGAGGACTTTCCGGCTGCCGCCTACCACGCGGGGATGTCTTCAGCGGAACGAGAGCGTGTCCAGGCGGAATTCCTGTCGGGAACCTTGGATGTCATTGTCGCCACCATTGCGTTTGGCATGGGGGTGGACAAACCAAATATCCGTACGGTGATACATACGGCTCTTCCCGGCAGCCTAGAAGCTTACTACCAAGAAATCGGCCGTGCGGGCCGAGACGGTAAACCCTGCCGTGCCGTATTGCTTCACTCATATGGAGACCGACGCACACACAATTTTTTCCACGACCGCGATTACCCTGACCCAGTGGTTCTCGGAAAAATCTTTGAGGCGTTACACGCCGGAGCCCAGCCCAAAGAGCTTGTGCGTGACGAGGTTAACCTTGCCGCAGATATATTTGAACGCGCCCTTGAAAAGCTTTGGGTTCACGGAGGCGCCGTTGTCGATCCTGAAGAGAACATTGTGCGTGGTGAAGAGTCCTGGAAGGAGACGTATCAACTTCAGAAGGATCACAAGCTTGCTCAGCTTAACCAGATGGGACGATATGCCGACGGCCACGAGTGCCGAATGCTGCATCTCATTCAACACTTTGGCGATCGGACTGATTCTGAAATACCGTGTGATCTCTGCGATGTCTGTGCGCCCGGCTCCTGTATGGTGCGTGCGTCTCGACGGCCGACGCCCGACGAAGAGCAGACCATGTGTAAAATCTTAGGCGTTCTGAGAGGCCGCAATGGACTCTCGACGGGGCAGTTGTACCGGGGAACGTGTTCCGACAACGCCACAGATCGCCGAACATTTGAGGGGCTTTTGCTGGGCCTGTCACGCGCCGGATTCATAAAGGTGAATGATGACAGCTTCGAGAAAGAGGGGCACGTCATTCACTTTCAGCGCGCCTATCTCACTGAGGGCGGTTATGCGGCGGAACAGCAGGAGGTTGCCGGGATTCGGCTCACTGAACACCCCGCACCGAGGTTAAAACCTCGCCGTAAACGTGGACACGACCGCGGCAGCAAGGCGGCAGTCGTGCCAAGGAAGGCACAACGACAGCCACAACCATCTGTGAAAGATGCTGCGCCGGAACTGATTGTGGCGCTCAAGACGTGGCGGCTCGCTGAAGCCAGAAAGCGCGAGATTCCAGCCTTCAGGATTCTGTCTGATCGTGTGTTACGTGCGATTGCAGCGGCGAAGCCGGAAAATGAAGAAGATTTACTGGTCGTGTCGGGTGTCGGTCCAATATTAACGCGGGTTTTTGGGGACAAAATCCTTGAGATTGTGAAGGAAAGCGCGGCTTATTAGTCGACTCAAAATATTGCAACTGGTTTGAGTAGGGGAGGGAATGTTATATTGTGCCGCGGTTTTTAGTGGTGTCTTACGGCTTAAATGACAAACCTTAGAGGAGAACTAGGGGCAAATCATGACATCTACTGACGTCGTTCAAATGCTGGTTGATTCAGACTTTAATTTTTATACTGGAGTGCCGGACTCGATGCTGGCCGGTATCATTGCGGTGTTGACTGCTCAAGGACGCTATGTTTCTTCTGTTCGAGAGGATGAAGCTGTTGGCATAGCCGCGGGAGCCTTTCTTGGAGGAAAGCAACCTGTTGTTCTGATGCAGAATTCTGGTCTTGGAAACTGTCTCAATGCGTTAACGTCACTCAATCTCATTTATGCCATGCCCTGTCTCTTGCTGATTTCTTGGCGTGGATATCAGGGGAATGATGCGCCAGAACACCTCGTCATGGGTGAGGTTTGTACGAAGATCCTTGACACAATCTCTATTCCTTCTCGGCTGATTGCTACGGATACCCTTCAGAATGATATTGGATGGGCACGGGACCATATGAAGTCGAAGCGGACTCCGGTAGCCCTGATGTTGACGCAAGGTGTACTGGCATGACACGTGCCGAAGCGATTCATGCCGTTCTCAGCAAGCTCACGGATGAGCTGGTGATCGTGTGCAACGGATTTCCCTCGCGGGAAGCGTTTGCCTTTCGGGATCGTCCCGAACAGTTTTATATGATTGGATCGATGGGACTTGCTTCTGCCATTGGTGTTGGTATTGCTCTTGCCAAACCTACACGGACCGTCGTGGTGTTGGACGGTGATGGCAGTGTTCTTATGAACATGGGGACTCTCGCCACCATTTCAGCGCATCAACCAAAAAATCTTCTGCACATTCTGTTTGACAATGAAGTCTATGGAAGTACTGGAGATCAAGCGACCCTGTCCAATATCGTGCCGCTCGACGCTGTTGCCAAATCCTGTGGATATGCATCCGTGAATCGGGTGCTGGAAGAGCACCTCGTGAGACCAACCGTTGAACAGATGTTGAACGCTCAGGGACCGGGGTTCTTGTTGGTCAAGGTCTCCACACAAGTAGGTGAAGTCCCACGTGTCGATGTCGATCCTGATGCGATGACAGAACGGTTTATCAAAGCTGCCAACGGAATGCCACCGTGATTCTTCTGAATCCCGGGCCGGTAAACGTGTCTGCGCGTGTGCGGCAAGCGCTGCTTCGTGATGACATTTGTCATCGTGAGGAGGAGTTTTCGTCTCTTCTGCGCGACATCCAATCGAAGCTCATTCAGGCATTTGCGCACGATCAAGACTATCTCGCTGTCGTTATTTCATGTTCCGGTACTGCGGCGGTCGAAGCCGCGATTTCGTCGGCTGTCGCACCGGGAACGAAGGTCCTTGTGATCAAGAACGGAGTCTATGGCGAGCGAATGGCAGAGATCGCCCGAGCGTACCGTCTTGGCCGGTTTGAATTGGCCTCTGATTGGACCCAACCGCCGCCGCTCGACCAGATTGAGATGGCACTCAATGATGATCCATCGATTCAGGTCATCGCGATGGTGCACCACGAAACAACAACCGGATTACGGAACCCAGTGGAGGCTGTTGGGGAACTTGCCCACCGCTATGAAAAGGTCTTTCTCGTTGATGCGGTGAGTGCAATTGCGGGAGAGCCCATTGACCTTGAAGCGAGCCATATCGATATTCTTGCCGGGACAGCTGGAAAGTGCATTCAAGGGTTCCCAGGGGTTTCGTTCCTGTTAGTGCGGGATGCTTTCATGGAAACCATGCGGACGTATCCAAAGCGGTCGGTATTCCTGCACCTTCCTTCCTATTGCCGGGAGGACGATGTTCCCTCAGTTCCGTTTACCCCATCGGTTCAAATCCACTATGCCTTTCACGAGGCCCTCGTAGAACTCTTGGACGAAGGGGTTGATCAGCGGATCGATCGATATCATCGTGTCTCGCGTTATCTTCGGGAACGTTTTCGCGGTCTCGCTTTGCAATGTCTGGTTCCAGAAGAACATGGCTCTAATACCATCACGGCGGTTTGGTTGCCGGCACCGCTCACCTATGTTGAACTTCACGATCAACTCAAAGCCAAAGGGTTTGTGATTTATGCTGGGCAGGGCGCGTTGCATTCCAAGATTTTTCGCGTTGCCAATATGGGGGCATTAACACAATCAGACTTCGAAGGATTTATTGGCGCGCTGGAACAGGTATGTCAGAACACGGGTGTCGAAACATGAGAGCAATTATTCTTGCGGCGGGTGTTGGGCGACGTATGGCTCCTGTGACTGACTCCATGCCGAAGTGCCTCATGCCTTTTGGAGGCCGTTCGCTTCTTGCATGGTACTTGGATGGGCTCCAATCTGTTGGGATCACCAATGCCTCGATTGTGGTGGGGTATCGCAAGGAACAGATTATGGAGGAAGCGACGGTTGTCGCTCCTTCGATGTCGATCCGGTGGGTCATCAACGAGGAGTTTCGCCGAGGAAGTATCTACTCGTTATGGGTCGCTCGAACAGAATGTGATGATGATGTTCTGGTTATGGATGCCGATGTTCTATTTCCCAGGGTCTTTCTGACTCGTTTGTTGGAGTCTGCGCATCCCAATGCCGTTCTTGTGGATCAACATGTGACGCAACGTGATGAGGAACGAATGGTCATGGTGCGTGAGGGACGGGTTGTCGCGTTGACGAAAACACCACCCGTTGGCGCAGTTTCCCACGGAGAGGGTGTTGGGTTTCTCAAGATTGCGGCCTCACATGCGGAATGTATTGGTGAGACTCTCAACCCGTATATTTCAAGTGGAAATCTTGATATTGAGTATGAGGACGCGCTAGGAGAATTTTTTGAACGTGTCGACGTTGGATATGAAGAAATCGGCGATATGTCGTGGATAGAGATTGATTGTGTGGCGGATCGGGATCGAGCCCAGGCCGATGTGTTGCCGGGTATTATCCGTCTCGATGAAGCTCACGATGTGTCGGTATTGTAGGAGAAAGGGAAAGACAGATGACTCCGGAAGAGATAGAGCCCATTATTGAAAGCGAATATGCATACCTGCGGACGGAATATGACAATTGGAGTCCGACGACAGGCGAGGAACATGATTTGGAGTTGGTGGCACATGCGTTGCGTGTGTTGATTCATAAAAAGGTGGTTGAGACATCGACGTCTGAGTTTATTGCGCTAGGCGCGCAGCAAAACGAGGATGGTGGGTGGGGGCAAACCGGCGCTGCTAACGAAAGCAAGATTTGGGTGGCTGCCTTCTGCGGCCTCATGCTGATTCGCGGAAACCAGGTTTTGGAGTATGAGCGCATTTCGGGGTCCGTTCAGCTCGCGATACGGTATTTTCTCGATACACAACAGCCGGATGGGAGATGGTGTGATCCTTCTTGGGCAGATCTAGATGCCACCAGTCATCCCGTGAGTTTTTTCAATGTTGTGCTCGTGTTAGGGAAAGAGTTCGGTACGACGATGCGAAAAAAGGTGCTGGAATCTTGGAAGAAGGGGATGCAATTCATCCTCGATAGTCAGGCGGACGATGGTGGGTGGTATGACCAAGAGTTTCACCCAACGGGCGTCGAGATTACCGCACACCTTATTCAGGATTCATTGGTCGCCGACGTGATGATCGAAAACGTCATGCGGGTGAGTCGCCCATGTCGTAAAGGCGCGCAACTTCTCTTGTCTCTCCAGTCAGAGAGCGGATCCTGGGACAACGATAACGTCGATCACACCATGGACTGTACGCGATCCCTGATGTTGGTATCGCGCATGCTTGGAATCGAACGCGAATGCGATCCCGCGATCCAAGCCGGCATGGATTGGATTATGCAACACAAGAACGAGCAAGGATGGCCGGATTTCCCAGGCATGGATACGAATCTTGAGCGGACCTGTGATGGGCTGGATACGATGCTGAAATATCTTGCCTACAGTGAAGAAGATTGCATGAAGATTATGCGGTATTGGGGATATCTTGCATGAGTGAGTCGCCAGATGCGGCAGCTTCTCAGCCGGTCGTATTGGCGGATGCCGACGACATTCAAGAAGGCGGGCGGAAAGAAGTTGTGGTCGAGAACCGGAAGATCGCGATCTTTAACGTCGATGGGCAATGCTACGCTGTCAACGCGATATGCCCACATCGTGGAGGACCCCTGATTCGAGGAACGCTCGACGGGTATAGACTACGTTGCCCCATTCATGGGTGGGCGTTCGATATCCGGACAGGAGATAGCAATGGTCGTCCTCACGATCTCGAAATATTCCCGCTACGTTGCGAAAATGGACGATTGGTTGCCGAGGTGTAATCCGTGGCATCAGTCGTTCGTACAGATGGCCTTGTCGATCGGTATTTCAATCGCAAGTGTTCTCGTCCTCTGACCAAGATTTTCCTGAAGACTCCCCTCACTCCCAATGCCATTACGCTCCTGGCCATGTCCATCGGCTTGGCTTCGGCAGTCGCATTTGCCTACGGCGGAAACACCGCAGGAATCATTGGGGCGTTGCTCTTGCAGCTTTCATCGGTGGTCGATTGTTGTGACGGTGAGGTCGCAAGAATCAAACATCTTGAATCACCATTTGGGGATCGTTTGGATGTGCTTGCGGACAACGTGGTTCACGTTGCCATTGTCGCAGGCATTACGTGGACTGCATATAACGAGGAAGGATCGGTCTACTTGGTGTTGGGATTGATGGCTGCAACGGGCATGTTGATTGATTTGTTCGTGATGCTTCGAGATTCTCCAGCCAATGCCGCCACAGAATCTAGAATAAACAATCTTCTCGCGCAATTGGCGAATCGAGATTTTTCTGTCTTGATTCTGTTTCTTGCGCTGATATCGAAGCCAGAGTGGTTCCTTTGGCTCGCAGCGATCGGCTCACATGCCTACTGGCTGTTATACCTCTGGCAACGTCGGCGTGCTGTAGAGGATGTCGGAAAATCTCAAGAATTACTTTAATTGAGGGGCTACAAACTGGAGAATATTAGAAGAGATCGTCTGCCCAGGACAGATAACGCTGAGCACGTCGTTGGGCAATCACGTTGGCGAGGCGTTGCTCCGGAAGAATGGTGGCTGGCGTTGTCACGACGTCGGTGAGTAACTGTTCGAACAACTCGCGGTTTTGGGTTTGATGCGCGTAGTAGAACGCGTAGAGCACTTTGTGCATGAGAAAGGTATCATTAAGTTGGATTGCCCGTTCGAAGTGATCCCTTCCCTTTTCAAAATCTCCCCCAAACAGTCCAATTCGAGAGGCATAGAAGGAACCAAGCGCGAGGTGCGTTCCGGCGTAGAAGAAATGTTCATCAAGTTCTTGTACCCGTTTGAATATCAGTTCGATTTGTGGGAGACGGATAATGAGTTCGGGCTGATCACGCCCCAAATTCACGGCTCCGGCAAGACCAAATCCGGCCCAGAAAAGCGCAGGAACGAGATCGCGGTCATTAATGTTTTGTAATGCCGCCTCGAGGGCCTCAGGTGATTGGTCCATCACCGCAGGGAAATGATCATCATCGAGCGCTAAGAGGCGAAGCCCATAATTCATGCCGCGGAGATATAGTCCCCGCCCACGGATAGTGAGGACTTCTGCACGATCCGGATCACTGTCCTTGACTGTTTCAATCCCATCTTCGATGAACCCAAAGGCGTAACTCCCCCATCCTTGAGCAAGGAGTTCGAGCAGGTGGCGATTGTTCGGGGAGGATTCGAGAAAGCCTTCAAGCAGCTTCAACTGTGCGGGAATGGCGTCCCGTGCAACCTCAAAATCTTCTTCCGTCTCTAATGACGGGAGAGCCGCCTTCAGCATTGGCGACATCTGGTTTACCATTAAGGTATTGAGGCTGCAGCCACTCATCACCAAAAGGATGGAAGCCGCGATGACCAGTATTGTCTGCCGTGTCACGCTTATAGCCATCGTGAGGGCATGATAGGGCGTGCAGTTTGGGAAAGTCAATGAAATACGCGACCTTGCCTTTGCACAGGCAATATTGCAGGATATAAGAATTGTCATCTGACGTTTTTTGATGTGAAATGCATGTTAGTTCATGCCGGTGAGGAGGAGGAATTGTAATGCGGTGTAGCAGAACACAGTGGAAAGTTGGAATGGTGGGAGCGATCTTCGTCATGCTTATTGGGGGAAGCGTGCAGGCTGAGATTTTGGCGAACGTGAATGGAATCGGGATTTCATCAGATCGTCTCGACCAGCGAATACAGACGCTTTCTACTCAGGAACAGCAGCGAGCGAAGACACCACAAGGAATGCGAATCGTCTTGCAACAGATCATTGCCGAGGAAGTCCTGTATCAGGAAGCGCAGCGAAACCACATTGGTCGCTTGACCCCCGTGCTCGATCGGATTGAACAGGCGCGCCGCGAGGCGATGGTGGGTGAAATGGCTAGCCGGATGCTTCAAGCGCAAGGAGATATCGAGGCCGTGCGCGCGCATTATAATGCCCATAAACAGGACTATAAAAGGGTTCGAGCGAGCCATATCGTAACTAATTCCATTGATGGCATTAAAGAAGCACGATCGATGTTGGGGGAGGGAATGGACTTTGCAGCGGTTGCGAAAAAGTTCTCCACAGATCCATCAGCGGCCAGCAATGGTGGGGACTTAGGATTTTTTACGCACCAAATGATGGTGCCGGCCTTTGCAGACGTGGCCTTTTCCATGAAGGTAAACGAGCTGAGGGGCCCAGTCAAAACACAGTTTGGGTATCACTTGATCAAGTTGGTAGACATTCAATCGCCAGGAGATTTCGATGCGTTGGGGGAAAACGAGCAGCGATTGATTCGACGGGAATTATTTCAACGTCACCTCGATACACTCCATACCAAAGCTAAAATTGAAATGTTTGACGCAGCGGTGAGCAAGTACATGGACGGGCCGAAACCATCTGGAGTCAGTCAAACAAATGTTGAGGATGCCGGCCACGACGAGTAGTGTTCACGCCTCTTTTTTCCTTATCCTTCGTGGTTTGACGCCATTTCTGGGGAGGTGCTACGCTTTTAACTGTTTGATTGAAATGTGCATTGTCGATGATTGATATTCGTGCGATCAGAGAGTCCGAGGATGAGGTTCGACAGCGTCTCGGGGATCGGGGACAAGAGGTCAATTGGGATCGTGTGCGCGAACTCGACGCGACACGGCGAGACCTTGTCACGCGTGTTGAAGAAAGAAGACATCGGCGAAAGACTCTTCTCGGTGAGATCGGAATACAGAAACGCGCTGGGAGCCCTGATAACCCAGAGATACTGCGAGAAGTCGAAGAGCTTGCTGATCAAATCAAGCACGATGAGGCGGGGATCACTCCGACAGAGGATGAATTGAACGATCTGTTACTCCAGATTCCGAACATTCCACACGAGACCGTGCCAGTTGGAGTGGATGAGACCTCGAACATTGAGTGTCGGCGTTGGGGAACTGTCCCCGAGCTTACGTTTTCGCCTGAGCCGCATGTCGAACTTGGGGAGTCACTTGATATCTTGGACTTTAAACGTGCCGCAAGGATGGCTGGCAGTCGGTTCGTCGTGTACAAAGGGGATGGGGCCAGACTCGAACGAGCCTTGATTAACTTCATGCTTGATCTACATACGCAACAGCATGGGTATACCGAAGTCATCCCGCCCTATCTCGTCAATAGAGCGGGAATGACAGGAACAGGACAGTTGCCGAAGTTCGAACATGATCTGTTTCATATCCCCAGCGATGATTTGTTTCTGATTCCGACGGCGGAGGTATCGATTACCAATATCCATCGTGAAGAAATTCTTGGTGAGTCGGCATTGCCATTACGGTATGTTGCCAATACTCCATGTTTTCGGCGCGAGGCCGGGTCATATGGAAAAGATACGCGCGGGCTGATCCGGCAACACCAATTTAATAAAGTGGAACTGGTGAGTTTTACCAAGCCGGAGGAGTCGTATGATGAACTTGAGCGTCTGCTTACCGACGTCGAAACGGTGTTGCAGCAATTAGGACTCCATTATCGTGTGGCCACATTGTGCTCGGGCGACATGGGATTTGCTGCGGCAAAGACCTACGACGTAGAGGTCTGGATGCCGGCGCAAGGCGTATTCCGTGAAATCTCGTCATGTTCGAATTTCGAAGCATTCCAGGCACGACGTGCGCGAATTAAGTTTCGACCGGCAGATGGAAAAACAGAGTTCGTCCACACCCTGAACGGATCGGGTTTGGCCATTGGGCGTACCGTGGTTGCGATTCTCGAAACCTTTCAGCAGGAAGATGGATCTGTCCTTATTCCAGAAGTGTTGAAGCCCTATATGGGAGGATTAGATAAGATTGAAAAACATTAACGGAGAGGTGCGAGAGCGGACGAATCGGGCGGTCTTGAAAACCGCAGTCCTTCACGGGACCGTGGGTTCGAATCCCACCCTCTCCGCCAACATTTAGATTACAAGACAGGACGGAGAGGTGGCCGAGTGGTCGAAGGCAACGGTTTGCTAAACCGTCGTAGGTTAACGCCTACCGAGGGTTCGAATCCCTCCCTCTCCGCCGTCACGCGTGACGCGTTAAAGTGTACTAAGGCTATGGAACGTCGTGCCTCCTTACATACGATTGGGTGTCGTCTTAACCAATCTGAAACCGCTGTTTTTTCCCACCAACTTCGAACGTCAGGGTTTCAGGTGGTGCCTTTTGGGGAGCCCACTGATCTGTTCATTCTCAATACCTGTTCGGTGACTCATGGAGCGGAAGCGGATTGCCGTCGTGCCATACGACAAACCCTGCAGCGTTCTCCCAATGCATTTATTGCGGTGACCGGATGTTACGCACAGACCGGTGCGAGCACGCTAGGGATGATCCCCGGAGTCGATCTGATCGTCGGCAGCCAACACAAGATGGCTGTGCTCGACTTGATTCCCTCACTTGAGAAACGGAATGCTCCGGAAATTGTTCGTGGAAATCCAAATCGCAATGACTTTGTGATTGATGGGATTGGGCACTTTGAAACGACTCGAGCTACCCTGAAAGTACAGGATGGGTGTGACTTTATGTGTTCGTTTTGTAATATTCCGTTTGCGCGAGGACGGGAGCGCAGCCGCACGATGGACGATCTGTTGCGGGAAGGACAGGCGCTGGTAGATCGTGGCCACAAAGAAATTGTGCTTTCTGGGGTCAATATTGGACAGTATGAGTCGGAGGGAAATTCGTTTCTTGACGTGATCAAATACTTGGAGAAGGTTTCTGGGATTGTTCGCATCCGGATCTCATCGATCGAACCCACCACCATTCCAGATGCCTTATTAGAGCATATGGCTCAATCTTCTATCCTCTGTCACTATCTCCACGTCCCTCTTCAGTCTGGAGATGACGACGTGTTGCGTGGTATGCAGCGACGCTATTCGGTTTGTGAATATGTGGAATTCATCGAGAAAGCTGCACACATCATTCCTGGAGCGTGTTTCGGGACTGACGTGATGGTCGGCTTCCCGGGGGAAGGCGAAAATGAATTTGAACGTACCGTCGACGTCGTTAATGCGCTACCGTTTTCCTATTTACACGTGTTCAGCTACTCAGAAAGACCAGGGACAGCGGCAGAAAAAATTGTAGAGAAGGTGCATCCACGTATCGTTAAAGCGCGAAGTAGGAAGTTAAGAGACATTTCCCAAAGCAAACGACTTGCCAGTTGCCAACGGTATATCGGAACGACTGTGTCCGTTCTGTTCGAACAGCGAGACAGTGATGGTTGTTGGATTGGGCTCACGGGTACATATGTCCGTGTGAGTGTCCGAGCGGACGAAGAGTTAGCAAACAAGCTAAGACCGGTTCACATTGCCGGGATGATGGGCGATAAAGCAGTGGGGACATTAGTTGCACGAAACTCGAGATCAGAAAAACACCTGGTGATGGTGTCATGAGCCGCGCAGTCTATCTAGAGACATTTGGCTGTCAGATGAATGAGTATGACAGCGATATCGTACGCACCATCCTCTTGCAACATGATTTTGAGTTCACAACACACCTCGATGACGCAGATGTAGTTCTGATGAATACCTGTGCGATTCGGGAGTCAGCACATGAACGGATTTATGGTCGACTTGCTGGATTAAAACGACTCAAGCGCGAGCGTGGTCTGGTCGTGGGCCTGCTGGGATGTATGGCCCAAAACCTCAAAGATGACCTCATGGAGGCCGATTCGGTTATCGATGTGCTCGTCGGTCCGGATGGGTACCGCAAACTTCCCGGCCTTCTTACGAAGGCGCTTGAAGAACATCGTTCTGGGATAGAAGTCACGTTATCAGAGTATGAGACCTATGCTGATATCATCCCTGAACGGACTGATGGCGTAACAGCGTGGGTCTCCATCATGCGTGGCTGTGATAATTTTTGTACCTTTTGTGTCGTGCCCTACACGCGGGGACGCGAACGTAGCCAAGATCCGGATAGTATTATTTTTGAAGTACAACAGTTAGTCAACAATGGAATCAAGCAGGTCACCCTGTTAGGCCAGAACGTGAATTCATATGCTGTAAATGGGACGGATTTCGCCGATCTGATCGTTCGCGTCGCGGATGTTTCCGGCATTGAACGAGTGAGGTTTACTTCGCCACATCCGAAGGATTTTCCTGACAAGCTTCTGGATGCCATTGTTGACCATCCACGCATTTGTACACATGTCCATCTTCCACTTCAGTCAGGAAACGATCGAATGCTCTCACTGATGAATCGGACTTATACACAACGAGAGTTTATCGACCTTGCCAGCCGAATGCGAGATCGTTGTCCGCATCTTACCTTGACGACAGATGTGATTGTGGGGTTCTGTTCGGAGACTGAGGAAGACTTCGTGGACACCTATCGCGTGATGGAAGAAGTCGAGTTTAACGCGGCATTCACGTTTATCTATTCAGAGCGAAAGAATACGATTGCGGCGCGACGCTATCCCGACGATGTTCCACACGCAGTGAAAGTAGATCGAGTCTCTCGCTTAGTTGAATTGCAAAACCGAACATCGCTTAAACTAAATCGTGCCGTGATCGGACAGGAGCGTGAGGTTCTGGTTGAAGGTGACGCGAGAAAATCCTCCGATCAGTGGATGGGAAGGACCGATGGCAACACCATGGCCGTATTTCCAAAAGCAGGGGAAGGAATATGCCCTGGGAAGAAAGCCACGGTCGTCATTTCCGATGCAACGTCACATACCTTGATTGGGGAGAATGCCACGCCGTTTCGATGAGAGTGTTCGTGAGAAGTTACGGTTTTACACGAATCGTGAGCACTGGCCGCATGAAGAGAAAGTGGCGATAGGAGCAGAGGGTTGTGCACCCGAGTTTAAATGTTCCTGATTCTTCTGCAATGAATTCAAGGACCATTTCGCCGCCTGGCAGGATCATGATTTTTTCCACGCCAAACGCGGACGGTGTGACTGAATGTTCGGTGTCGGGCGTTGTGAAAATTAATCGAACCTCGCTTCCTTGCGGCACCTCGATGACATCGGGGATAAAGCCCTTCACTGTTGCCACGATATTAAACTCCGCAATTTGGCTCTGTGCAGAGACATTTTCCGTGAACAAGAACATCATGATAATGAAGGGGAGAATTAAAAGTTGGTACTGTGGTCGGTAGAATGTACGTGTCATGATTGTCCCTCGGTTCGATGGAGGTTTGCGAACAAGTCTAGGGAAACCGTCTTCCCCGCAGTCTTGCGTATCTGATCGATAAGGATACCTTCTCGCAATCCATATTCGCTGACAAGAAGACTTGAGAATCCGAACTCTTCCATGGTGAGTTGAAGGATGAGGATTCCTGCAACAATGACATCCGCTCGCCCGGTTTCCAATCCTACCATCGTTCGACGTGCGACAATCGTTTTAGATAGGCATGCTTTCCTGATCCGTTGAATCGTTGCGAGTGGCAGCTGGTATTGATGAACCTTTCTCGGGTCGTAGATTGCCAGCTCTTGATCCATGGCCGCTAATGTCGTAATCGTTCCGGCTGTGCCGATCAGTATGCTCTCACCGACATTGCCGAGGCGCGCTTTGACCTTTTGCAGCCAGTCTACGATAAAATTTTGAGCCGCAGTGAGTTTCTCGTCGGGGATGGGATCGGAAGTGAGAAATCGCTCAGTTAAACGTACAACACCAAGATCAGTTGAATAGAGTCGATCGGATTGCCCGTCTCTAGCTGAGATAAATTCTGTACTGCCTCCACCGATGTCTATGAGGAGAATGTTAGTGACGGTAGGCGAGAGTCCGGCAGCGATACCAAGGAGTGTGTGTCGTGCTTCTTTTTCGCCTGAGAGGATTTCAACCTCAAATCCCACTTCCGTTTGCACACGCCGAAGAAAGTCATCTCGATTTGTGGCGTCTCGTGCCGCACTCGTTGCTATCGCAAGCGGTTGATTGATGCCGTGTTGTAGCAGAATTGGCCGCCAACGCTGAAGCGTTTGGATCGTACGATCCATGGCCGCATCCTGTAACGTTCCGTATTGCTGCAATCCTTCGCCTAGCCGCGTCATAACCTGATCTGAATACACCGCGGTCAGCCGTGCATCGGATTCCGCGCGCACAATAAGAAGCCGTACTGTATTGGTGCCGAGGTCAAGGCCGGCGATGTGCTGAGGTAAGGACCCGTCAGAAAATGGCGGAGACGAGGTCATGCATCCCACGTTGGGTCTCAGCATCATCGCTCATTGGGTGGACGATGGCTGCATCGCATGCTTGCTGCGGAGATATACCTTGATGAATGAGGTTTGCCGCATAAACCAGCAGTCGTGTGCTTACCCCCTCATCGAGGCCATGGTGCTTTAGATTGCGTATCTTTCCCCCAAGTTTGACCACACGTGCCGCCATGCTGGGATCAATTCCCGTTTCGTGGGCGACAATTTGGCATTCGAGGTCGGGTGGAGGATAGTCAAACTCGATGGCAAGAAATCGTTGTCTGGTGCTCTGTTTGAGGTCCTTGATCGCACTTTGGTAGCCGGGGTTGTATGACATCACCAGCATGAAATCGTCTACTGCGTTGAGAACCTCTCCGCGCTTTTCCACCGGGAGAATGCGTCGATCATCCGAGAGCGGGTGAATGAGCACCGTCGTGTCTTTTCTTGCTTCGACAATTTCGTCTAGGTAGCAGATGGCTCCGTGCTTCACGGCAAGACTCAGGGGGCCATCCATCCATACTGTCTCGTCATCCTGCAGCAGATATCGCCCGACGAGATCGGAAGCTGTGAGGTCTTCGTGACATGCAACGGTCACAAGAGGTCGTCCGAGCCGATAGGCCATTGATTGGACGAATCGGGATTTCCCGCATCCTGTCGGTCCTTTGAGGAGGAGCGGCATCCTGAGCCTTGCGGCGGTGCTGAACAGCTCAACTTCTCCGCCAACCTCAGCGTAGTATGGTTCTTGTCCCAGCAAATATGCGGCGAGCGCTGAGTGGGATTTTTCGGAGGACACTATCATGGTGATTGACCGGTATGCTGGAAATGCGGGAATAAGTAGATCACACGCGTTGGGAGTTCAATGCGTAGCGCTGGCGTGACGACGGGAGGCACGTACAAACGCACTAAACAGTCGTTGATTTGGCTCGGAGCGCGCGTATAGATGCTCAGGATGCCACTGGATCCCAACAAAAAATGTACGCATCGGTGCCTCGATTGCCTCAATAATTCCATCTGGAGCGGTGGCACTCACTGTGAGCTGTGGAGCCACCGTCTTCAATGCCTGATGGTGACAGCTGTTCACACGGAACTGACGACGGCCAACAATTCTGGCAAGACGACTTTTTGGAGCAATTGATATGGAATGAGCTGTACGGGCGACGGGTCCATCTGGCTTATGGTTCGAGGCGCGAGGTAGTTGGGTGGCGATATCTTGAACAAGGGTGCCTCCGAGTGCCACATTGACTGTTTGCATACCCCCACAGATTCCAAGCAAGGGGAGACTTGTCTTCCAAGCGGTTTTGGCTAGCGCGATATCAAACTCTGATCGCGCGGTGCTCATAATGGGATACGAACATATTGGAGGTTCCCCATACCATCGAGGATCGAGATCAGATCCGCTCCCAATCATCATCAACCCATGTAATTGTTTGGTAAGTAGAGGACGGAGTGTGTTCATGTGAGCATATGAAAGAATAATTGGAATCGCGCCAGCGTGTTCCAGAGCTTTGGTGTAGCGCTCTTGTACGTAATAAGTAGGGCTGCCTCCCCCAAGCGAATGACCCTCATCGCCAGCATGGAAATCTGGGCTGATGCCGATAATAGGTCTCATTTATTCTGTTTGTGCGTCTTGTGTCGGGGCTACTGTGTCTGTCAGGTCCATCTGAGGTCCTTCTTCGGTCTGAAGGGGGAGTCCCGCGAAGCGGATCGGTTCTTGCCCGCGAAGATGAGCGGGGGTTAAGACGTATGTCCCGCGAAACGCTGGGGTCCAGATGCGACAGGCGGCAAGCTCATCTCCACCAGAGAGACCATAGGCTGCGCTTCCAATTAGTCCACCAAGGATTGCGTATGTCACTTTTGCGGGGGTGTACAGCAGCGTGGCGAAAAAGGCGCCGATCCCAGCGCTCGCCACAGAGGCTGTGGATTCTGCACGGACGGAAGGTATCATGGAAAGCTGACAGACCAGCATCACCAAAATGACTGCTGTGAGTGCTCTCTTTGTCGAAAACGTCATCGTCTCGATCTCCTTTCCGGCATCAAATATTAAGCCATGTGGTGATTGTGGGCGTATTGTAACAACCGGTCTCCGGATCTACAACGTCGTGGTAGCACGAAACATACGGGATAACTTGACAATAGCCACAATTCGATGTCTAGTAGTCGGAAACCGATGAACTCTTCTCACGGGTCCTTCGTGATGATGCCGTCAACGAGATCCGATTCCCAAGTGATCGCGGTATCGCTGGGCATGTGTTTACGACGGGAGTGACCATAGACATCCCAGATGCGCAGGTCGATTCACGATTCAATCCAGAGTTCGATGAAGAAACGGGTTTTGTCACCCGGTCCGTGCTATGCGTGCCCGTGATTAACAAACGTGGTGAGGTCATTGGGGCAAGCCAAGCGCTCAGCAGAACAACCGGCCCATTCACCTACGAAGACGAATCACGCTTAAAAGCGTTCACGGCAGAGATCTCTTCCGTGCTTGAGAGTGCGCAGATGTTTGACGCGACAGAGAATATGAATGAAGGGAAACAAGGCTCGGTTGAAATAGTATCTGATGGGGTCATCACGTTTGATAACCAAGGCAACGTTATGACCTGCAACACTTCGGGCTTGAAGATCATGTGTGCAACCTTAGAGGACATTCTCCATCGGCCTGCGCACGAGGTATTTGCCGGCCCTAACGCATAGGTTGTTGAAAAGCTCGAACACGTGGCACAAACACACGCCGTTGATATGGCCGTGGACAGCGTACTGGAGTTCGCTGGAAGTACGCAGATGGTCAATATGACGCTTCTTCCGCTGGCAGACGCGGCAAAATCAGAAGCTGGTTCTATGGTGATATTCAAGGTCATTCCTCAATAGTACGACCATACGTTCACCATCGAACCCCTGCAAACCAACAGCGTTTTTCGCCCCACCCGCAGCTCCTCTTCGGAAATGCCGCCAGTGCAACATGGCCGCAGCTCATTCGCGCGCCCGATAGGTTTAGTTTTGCACCATCCACAATGACCGATATTATTTAGTTATGATATTGTATTAATTATATGTAGTTATATTACTATACGTAAAGTAGTACATAAAAAACTTTCTGTAGCTTACGTTTACGTGCACTCAGTTGAAAGGAGACCACATTGAGTAACGCGCAATCGATTCGTTTGTTCAAGGAGGCCGAGCGGCATCTTCCCGGCGGTGTCAATAGCCCCGTTCGGGCGTTTAAATCTGTGGGGGGGACTCCGCCGTTCATTGAGCGGGCCAAAGGCGCCAAGATTTACGATGCGGACGGCCGGGCCTATATCGATTATGTGCTTTCATGGGGGCCGATGATTTTAGGACACGCCCATCCCCAGGTTGTGCGCGCGGTGACCCGTGCAGCGGAAAATGGTATGAGTTTCGGTGCACCGACGGAACTCGAAATCAAACTCGCCAAACTCGTCAAGTCTGCCTTTCCGTCGATCGAACTCGTCCGCATGGTCAATTCCGGTACGGAAGCGGTGATGAGTGCCATTCGTGTGGCGAGAGGATTTACCAAGCGAGAGAAGATTCTCAAGTTCGAGGGGTGCTATCACGGTCATGCTGATCATCTGCTTGTGCGTGCAGGCTCGGGAGCTGCGACCCTGGGCGTCCCAGATAGTCTGGGTGTCCCGCCCATGACAGCGCGGCAGACCATCACCGCACCGTATAACGACATCACGACCGTCAAACGGATCTTTGAACGTGAAGGGAAGAACATCGCGTGTGTCATTGTTGAACCTGTCGCGGGAAATATGGGGGTGGTGCCGCCACGACCACGCTTTCTTCAAGGGCTTCGGTCCCTTACGAAGCAGTACGACAGCTTGTTAGTGTTTGATGAGGTGATTACCGGGTTTCGCGTGCATCGCGGGGGGGCGCAGGGCCTGTTCAAGATTGTTCCGGACCTCACCTGTCTTGGAAAGATTCTTGGGGGTGGTTTGCCGGTTGGTGCCTATGGAGGGCGGCGGGAGATTATGGAGCGTATTGCTCCGCTTGGGCCGGTGTATCAGGCGGGAACGCTGTCCGGAAATCCGTTGGCGATGACGGCTGGAATTGAAACGCTCACCCTCCTGCGAGCTCCAGGCGTGTATCGACAGTTAGAGGTGTGTGCAAAACACTTAGGGGCAGGACTCGAGGAAGAGGCGCGCCGTGCTGGAGTACCTGTGTGTTCAACCCGTGTCGGGTCGATGCTTGGTCTGTTCTTTACACGACGGCCGGTGGTTGATTTTGCCACGGCGAAGACTTCGGATACGAGCGTGTTTACGCGCTATTTTCACGGCTTATTAGATCGAGGGATCTACACTGCGCCTTCACAGTTCGAGGCGATGTTTCTTTCGATCGCACATACGCCTCAGATGATCGAACGGACGATCAGGGCTGCGCGGACCGTATTTCGGACGCTTGCGTAAGTGCTGCTACTTGTTTTTTTTGTTTTTTTGCTGTGGCTGCGATGGCTGCTTTTTCTTCTCGGGTGTGGGAGCGACCAAGAGGTATACCAAGATGATAAAACCGACACCGACAGCCGAGATGGCCATATAGGTTCCACTCATGGTTTGCTCCCCAGAAACTAAAGGGTGGAAGCATACCATCCCTCACTTTGCCACCGCAATGACGGACGTCACTCGTGCAGTTAGAGGCGCGTTTAGCTTGTTGACTTAGTCCTAGCCAGTTTGTAGACTAATTTTTATTGACAGCGCATAGTTTCATTTCAAGCGGAGAGTCTTGTGCCAACTTTAGAACACAAGCCCCACGTTCTTGCTCCCCAGTCGAAACAATCATTTGATAAGCGGTTGATCGCTGTGATCAACCAGATCAACGCGGCCAAAAATATCGATGAGATCGTCATCGATCTCAAAATTGTAATTCTTTCCCTCTTCGACGCCGATCGGCTAACTATCTACGCCGTTTCGCCGAACCGCAAGGAAATTTTTTCCAAGACCAAGACGACTGATGAAGTGCTCAAGATTCGTGTTCCCATGAGCAACAGGAGCATTACAGGATTTGTGGCTTCGGCAGGAAAGACTGTGAATATTCGTGATGTCTATGATGTCGTGGAGATCAAGAGTCTTCATGCTGAGCTGGAGTTTGATGGGAGCTGGGACAAGAAGACGGGGTACGTGACCCGACAGGTCTTGTGCGTTCCCATTTCGTTTCAGCAGAAAATTCTCGGTGTGCTGCAGCTCATCAATAAAACGACAGGCAACCGTTTTACGGCCGAGGATGCGGGATGGGCGGAATCAGTCTCAGAAGTTCTTGGTATTGCGTTTCACAATCACACCAAAGTCCAACGTCGAGTCCGAACGCGGTTCGATCTTCTTCTTGATGAACAACTCATTTCGCCTGAGGACTTGGAAGCTGCCTTGGTGACGCCGAGGAAGAGGGGGCACGATGTCGAATCTCTGCTAATCGCAGACTATGGGCTCGAGAAGACGGATATCGGGAAGTCGTTGGCTCAGCATTATCGCTGCGAGTTCATGGAGTTTCACGCGACGACTACGATCCCGCTCGATCTGACGGCTAAGGTGCAGGATAAATATGACTTTCTGAAACGGCAATTGTGGATGCCTATTAAGTTAGAGAACAACAAGGCCACGGTGATCATCGACAATCCCCAGGATCTCACCAAACTTGACAGCATTAAGCTGATCCTCAAGCCACTCATGATTGAGTATGTCGTCGGGCTGCGAGAGGACGTCCTCAAATATATTGCCCATGCGCAGGGCACAATTGTCAGTGAGGAGGGCTCGATTGAGGATCTGCTGACAGATCTTGAGGCTGACGACGATGAGGAAAGTGAAAGCGTCGAAGGAGAGTTGTCGGATTCCGATAGTGTCATCATTAAGGTAACCAATCAGATTATCCGCGATGCATACAAACTGGGCGTATCTGACATCCACATTGAACCCTATCCGGGAAAACGCCCCTGCGTGGTCCGCTTCCGGGTTGATGGTGCCTGTTTTAAGTATCAGGAAGTCCCAGCAAGCCATTCGCGCGCTCTGACGTCTCGACTGAAGATTATGGCTTCGCTGGATATTGCCGAGCGGAGGAAACCGCAGGACGGAAAAATTAAATTTAGAATCGATGGGACAAGAAACATCGAGCTTCGTGTTGCAACGGTTCCAACCCAAGGCGCCCAGGAAGATGTGGTCATGCGTATTCTTCCCGCGTCGGAACCACTGCCGCTGGCTCAAATGGGATTCTCAGACTACAATCTCACTGCTGTGCAAGAAGCGGCTGCCAAGCCGTATGGGTTGATGCTTGTTGTCGGCCCCACCGGCTCCGGCAAAACAACCACCTTGCATTCAGTGTTGGGCTATATCAACACCGTGGACCGCAAGATTTGGACTGCTGAGGACCCGGTTGAAATTACACAATATCAGCTGCGACAAGTCCAAATGCTTCCGAAAATTGGGCTGACCTTCGCCACAGCGATGAAAGCGTTTCTTCGTGCGGATCCTGATGTGATTATGGTCGGTGAGATGCGTGACGAGGAAACGGCGGGCACCGCCATTGAGGCGTCTCTTACCGGACATTTGGTGTTGAGTACCTTGCACACGAATAGTGCTCCGGAAACGATCACGCGTCTGCTGGATATGGGCCTGGATCCCTTTAGTTTTGCCGACGCGCTGCTTTGTATTGTCGCGCAACGTTTGGGACGAACCCTCTGTAAGTCATGCAAAGAGGCATATAGCCCTTCAAAAGAAGAGCGCCAAGAGCTGGCGGTTGAATATGGGGAAGAGTTTGCCTCGGAATTGAACTTAGATGACCCTGACCTTAAGCTCTACAAGCCTGTTGGCTGTGATAAGTGTAATAAATCAGGCTATCGAGGGCGAGTGGGTCTTCATGAAGCCTTGATTGGCACCGATCCCTTGAAGAAAATGATCATGGAGAGATCGAAGATGGAAGATCTTCGAACGCAGGCGATTAAGGAAGGGATGCGTACGCTGAAACAAGACGGAATTCAGAAGGTCACCAGGGGCCTTATTGACTTGAAGCAGGTGCGAGCAGTGTGTATCAAGTAATGTCTATTTCTTGTATTGCCTAGTTCAGCTCGGTTTCCGCTCGCGTTAATTTCCACCTTACAATCCTTCATTTGTTCGTGTACACTCCGGGTGTTTTGTGATGTGTGAGTGCTGTTTAAGTCGTATCCGGCCATTTACCTCCATGTCGTTTCTGATGTGTTCACATCCCATTCTCTGATGACAGCGCGTGTCTGATCTTCTCGATTTTTCCAAGGTAAAAACGGTGCCGCTGGACACACGTCCGAGTAAGGTGGCACTTTCCGATGCCGCAACCCCATGGGTACAGGGGGGAACGCTTCAGGATTTTTTCTCGGGTCTTCCGGCCATTCTTGGCGCCAAAGACTTCCGTGAGGTTGTTCAGGCAATCGCAGACGCGCATTCAGCGGGTAGGGTCGTGGTCATGGGCATGGGAGCGCATCCGATTAAAGTTGGGTTGAATCCCATTGTCATTGATTTGATGCGACGCGGCATCATCAATGGGGTAGCCATGAACGGCGCAGGCATTATCCATGACTTTGAACTTGCCCTCGTCGGCCATACCTCGGAAGATGTGGACAGTGAAGTTCTGACTGGAAATTTTGGTATGGCTGAGGAAACCGGGCGTATGTTGAACGAGGCGATTCGTGCTGGGCATGCGCGCGGCCTTGGAATCGGGGCAGCGGTCGGACAGTTTATGGCCACGCATGATTGTCCACATCGCTCGATGAGTCTCCTCGTCGCCGCGGTCGAGACTGACATTCCGGTAACCGTTCATGTCGCGGTAGGGACCGATATTATTCACATGCATCCTGCGGTGGATGGTGCAGCAATTGGAGAAGGATCGCTGCGAGATTTTCGTACGCTCACCTCCCTCGTTGCGCGAATGAGTGGAGGAGTGTATCTCAATCTTGGTTCGGCCGTAATCCTCCCGGAAGTGTTTCTGAAGGCAGTGACTTTGGCGAGGAATCTCGGCCATTCCCTCAATGACATCACCACCGTCAACATGGATTTCATTCAACATTACCGACCGCGTGTCAACGTGGTCACTCGCCCCACCAAACCTGATGGGCGTGGGTATGCTTTGACGGGACACCACGAAATCATGTTGCCGTTATTAGCCGCGGCACTCATCGAAACGATCGGATCGTAAGTGGATATATCGCGGAAGGTCATTGCGTTGGCCCCAATGCCACCGGAGAAATCTGCCTATGCGCTGGCTCGGTATAGTCGTTCTCCGGATAGCATCGAACAGAGCCTTCGATGGGTCCACGAACACTCATCTGAGCGTTTCTGGGAACAATTCTATTTCGCATATGGGCATGGATCAATTGCGGACCTCGGCCATGTGACCATCTGCTTCGAAAACATCACAGAACTTGCAGCCATTCATATTGAAGATGAGCCGTTATGGGATGGACAGGCTAAATCAAGTCGGTATCAGGACTTCTCGAAGACTGGCGTGTTTATTCCTCCGGAAATCAAGGACTCAGAATTTGAGGCCTCGTTTGTACGCATTGCAGACCGGCTGACAGCGGCATACACTTCATTTTTTGAACCCATCAACGCGCATCTTCTTGAATCCACGCCCCGACCGGAGTCGATGGCGGTCGCTGCCTACGACCGGACTATGAAAGCCCGAACCTTGGATGTGACGCGTTATTTTCTTCCGTTGGCAAGCTATACGAACGTCGGGCAGGTGGTCAGCATACGGACACTTGAAAAGCAGATTTCTCGATTTCTCTCCTCCCACATTCCCGAGCTTGTTGCCATAGGGGAGGAATTGGTCTCGGCATGCCGGTCATCGCCCGTGAATATCTGGAATGAGCTTGAGGGCGGCAATCACGTGTCCAACGAGCCGCTTGCGCCAACATTAGCGCGGCATGCAAAAGCACAATACTATTACCGCGAGACGATGGCTGATCTCACACAGGTTGCCCGTGAGCGTGTGCGATTCGAGCAGATTGAGCCGGCAGATTCCGTCGAGCTTTCTGATCCTCATCATCCTTTAGACGAGCTTGTCACGACGCTGATGTATCGGGTGAGTCATTATTCCTATCGCCAGATTCTCAGAGCCGTTGAATCGTGGCCAGAGCACACAAAGAATGAAGTCGTCGAATTGAGCTTGCGTCGTCGCGGACCTTATGATGAATTGTTGCGAGAATTTCATTCCGGATACGCGTTTGTCTTCGACATCTTGATGGATGTTGGAGGATGGCGAGATCTCCACCGCCATCGTCGATGTCAGCAGATTCCCCAAGAATTCACCACAATTCATGGGTATGAGCTTCCACAGGAGTTTGGTCAAGCCGGACTCGACACACAGGTGCGCGAGACCTTTGATGCAGTGTTGAAGGAGATCAATGGGTTTCACGATGTTACCGACACAGTTAAAGCGTATTTGCTCCCGTTTGCCGGTCGAATGCGCTGCCTTTTCAAGATGGACTTTGCGGAAGCCGAATATATTTCGCGACTGCGTACTGGTGTAAAAGGCCATGCCTCCTATCGCCGGATTGGATGGCTGATGAAAGAGCGACTGGCCGAGCGTCATCCCTTTCTCGGTAATCTGATTGAGGCAACCCACCCGGATGTCGAAGACACCCTCACACGATAAAGCAGATTCTCAATCAGTTGGCCATACGGATGAACAGCGTACCCCCGTTCAGCGAGTAAGAGCGAAAATGTTTACGGCAATCGCATTGGGGATTGGTCTATTGGGCATTGCTGCCACTGCCGTAGTCTGGTTTGTGCTGTGGCAAGGGGAATCGGCAATAGAAATTGGAAACGATGGTGCTCCCATGGTACGAATTCCTGCAGGGTCGTTTGTGATGGGAAGCACACAGGAGCAGATTGAGGACGCCGTGAAAGAGTGTGGCCCCTTATGTAAATTGGAATGGATGAAACGAGAGTGGCCGCAGCATGAAGTCCAACTCGATGCCTATTATATCGATCAGTATGAAGTGACGAACGCGCGATATCTCGAATTCGTCAACGCGACGGGGCATCGTGTTCCCGTTCAAGAAGTGTCGAAAAAGTCGCGGCCGGAAGAGCCTGCAACGCGCGATGGGCTGCAACAGCTTCGTACACAGGATGTGATGACGTCCAAGGGTAACCTGGACGAAGACGACCAGATAGTATTCAATCTCGACGTCTGGGATGGAGATCAGGTTCCAGAAGCTGCGCAAGACCTTCCGGTCGTGCATGTGAGCTGGGACGACGCACTAGCCTATTGTGTCTGGGCAGGGCGGAGGCTTCCGACAGAGGCTGAGTGGGAGAAGGCGGCACGAGGAGATGATGCTCGGCTCTATCCGTGGGGGAATGACTGGGATCGAAACCGCAGCAACAATGGTAGCTATCAGGCAGATCGCGAACTGACGCGGTTAGAATGGTGGCAACGGTGGTGGCTGCAAGAGGGGATTGCGCGGCAGGAGAAAGAAGGCGTGGCCGCACTTCACACCCGGGTGGGAAATTTCGAAAGCGGAGTCAGTCCCTATGGGGTGCATGATATGGCTGGGAACGTATGGGAGTGGGGACGAGACTGGTTCGCGGAAGATGCATACATGCAGTTCCAAACCAAAAACCCGGTTGGCCCGCCACATGGCATGCACCGTGTAGCACGTGGCGGCTCATACATGGATCCGAGAAATCGGCTTCGCTCCACAGCACGGATAAAAGTAGAACCATCAGGAAAACGCCCGAACATCGGTTTCCGATGTGCCATGGATGCCTAGGCAGGCGCCGCGCTGGCCAATCTCTTAAAACAACTTTTTCTGATATTTGTGGATGTCGATGCGGTAGGTAGTCTGCTCGTCGTCGATTTTATCCGCTCTGGTGCGTTTCAGAAGAACGGTAAATCGCTTGACGTTGCCGGGATGTATCGGAGGGTCTGAGAGATCGACAAGCTGCCTGCTTCCGGTGTAGCTCACGTTTCCAGCTATGTCTCTAAGTTCAATTACTAGTTCCGCTGACGTGATGGGGTAGGGGCCAATGTGCTTCACCTTTCCTGTCAAATTTCGATACGACGGGTCGAAAATTCCCCATTTTTCGTCAATGACTTCGAGGTGTTCCTGCCAATCGAGTGGTGGGTGGTAGAGGAAAATGTATCCTGCCACAGCGAGGGAAATACTCAATATGACGGCGGTTACAGTGAGGATACGGTTTCGCGTTAATGTGCTTGTTTGTTCGTCTTCCATGGGTTGCTTCCCGGTTGCTTTTGCTTAGCTCCACACTACTTCACGAAGATTAAGTTGTACCCCGTAAGTCGGGTCGGTTCGATAGCGGATAATCTCTGCGGTTTGCCCGGTTATAGGTATCTCAATCGAGTCTCCAGTGCGCAACGGATCCCCCTGGAGGATAATTGCCTCTGCAATAATCTCGAGGGTCTCAATCGCCGGCTGCGCTGAAAGGCCCACGGACTTATACGTTTCGATTTCTTCAAAGCCAAACTTTCCAAGGCCTCGTGTATGAAACCAGACTCGCCCCTCATCGGGACGGTCGACCTGCTCGATCCGGACGTGGTCAAGAAGGTGAAAACCATTCAGTGGTTGAGTCATCCAGTCGGACGGATTCACATAGGTTCCCGTTCCAAGGTCATAGGCGGTGCCGTCTGTCAGTTCCGTCAGGCCACGGGCGAGCCGTGCAAGGTGAAGGATTTGGTCCTGACCATGGAGCTTTGATGTCTTGGGAGGGTAGATTTCAGCGACACTGGTATGTATCCATTCCAGACGTTCATGCCAGGTACTTGCAATGTCAGCAGAGCACTGTGTGTCAATTTTGGCGTTCCGATGGTGAATAAAGGCGTCGAATGTTGTCGTGCCGTTGGCGGTCGGAAATGAAATGTCCAGCTGCTCTTCAAAGGTCTGAGTAAACCACGCAGCAAGAAAGCCCGCAGGCGGAGGTTCAGAGTTTGAGTATCCAATCACAAAGGCTGGAAATAGTTTGCGACGTTGCGCTGAGCCTTTTCGTTTGATCTTTCTCACGTGAGACAGCCTACCTACGGTGGATTTCTTTCGTCAAGCGAGCACGATGACGAATCTGTGCTTTGAAAGAGGTTCTCAGCTGATGCGGTGATAAAGCCGTTAAAGAGGGTCCCGCCCGGCATGGAATAGCGTTTGGCAAATTCGTAAAAGGTGCCTGGAATAGGGTATGTCCCGTCAGAAAACTCAACCATGGTCTCAGCTGCCTTTAGCGATGATTGTTCCAGGAAAACATCAGGCGACCCTTGGATTTCTCCTCCTGTGGTGCTGGGTACAAATCCGTGTTTCTTTAAGAATGAATTCAGCGTTGTGAGTTCGTTATACTGCACGAACGCATTCATCCGGACCGCAAAATGGGTGGGTTGGAATCCGAAGGCTGACACCCATGCAGCGTATTCACTCTCCTTCTTGAGGGTTTCATAGACGGCAAATGATGTCTTCCATGGCCGTGCCGTCGTAAAGAAGTCCCATGTCCCTAGAATTTCGCGCGGAATTTGGTCGATGAGGCGTGTGAGCGTCATTTGCAACTCTTGTGAAAAGTGGCGCGCCTCCAATTGGCTAATGAACACCTTTGGAAGAGTGGCATCGTCATGTTCATAATGCTGTGAATAGACATGCGTCATGGGAAATACATATTCGGCCCTACAGACATATCCTGCAGCCACCAAGGGAGCCATCACGGTGTCGATGTGCACTGTGTGGTCGTCAAAGGTTCGTAACGCAATATGGTCGTGTGTAACGGTACCTTCCTGGGCGGAGAGTAACTGATAGACCGCGTCGGCGCTTGGATTCCATTTTCGGAAATCTACCCACCATCGGTCCATGAGTGTATGCAGTTGTTTCATTGAGCGCGAATGGTACTATATGCATTCAGTAAGCGGAAGGCACATTGAAAGAAGAGGCTTGTGATGAAATCTATTTTTCTAGTTTGGTTTGCGTTCTTTTTTATTCTCGCGGTGGGGTGTACGAAAAGTGAAGAGGGAACATCGGAGACATCGTCTGCGCCAGAATCGCTTTACAAGGGGCAGACTCGCGCGCTTGAGAAAGCCAAAGACTTAGAAAATATCACCGAGAAAGCACTCAAGAAGAAAGCCACAACACTTGATGACGACAACCAATAGCGAATCATAGTATCAACATCGCATCTCCGTAAGAATAAAAGCGATAGCCGTTGTCCATTGCTTCTTCGTATGCCTGAAGCACGAATGCTTTTTCGGCAAATGCACATACCAGCATTAAGAGCGTTGTCCGTGGAAGATGAAAATTGGTAATCAGCGCATCAACGGTCTGAAACTGGAACCCCGGATAGATAAATAGGGCCGTTTCCCCTGAGTGGGGCTCCTCTGATGCATCATGTTGTACAACAGTCTCTAGTGCTTTAACTGCGGTTGTTCCTACCGCTATCACGCGTCCGCCGCGTATTTTCGTTTTCCGTATTGCACGCAATGTCTCAGGAGAAACCTGGAACCACTCAGGCTCCATGTGGTGGGCGTTGACGTCAATTGTATGTACCGGTAGAAATGTTCCAAGACCCGTATGCAGAGTGACATTCAGGATTGTCACCTGACGATCACGAAGACGCTGGAGTAACGCCGATGTGAAATGTAATCCAGCAGTTGGCGCGGCAATGGCGCCAGGAACTTTGGCATAGACTGTTTGGTAACGCTGTAAATCTTCAGCGTCTGGTGTTCGTTTGATGTATGGGGGGAGTGGAGGGAGGCCGATTTCAAAGAGTTGATCGCGAAGGTTGTGGGTGCCATTGAAGGTAAGGCACTTTCGTGTTGTCTCCGGATTCGCGGGGGTGACCGTTGCCGTGATGGTATTGGGAAACTCGATCTCCTGTCCGACACGGACCCTGCCACGAATAAAGACTTCCCAGATATTAAGGCTCGTTTCCTTAATGAGACAACAATCGATCCGCCCCCCACTTGGCTGTTTGCGGCCGATGAGTCGAACGGGTATCACGGCGGTGTCGTTAATGACCAGCGTGTCGCCTGGGTCTAACAGAGTGGGAAGGTCTCGAAAGTGCCGATGCTGGATGTGGCGGTTGTGTCTCGACAGCACCATGAGTTTGGAATGGTCTCGCGGAGCGATAGGGGTTTGTGCAATGCGGGATGGGTCGAGCGCATAATTGAAGTCGTCGGTTTTCATCGTAAGCTCATACCGTGAATTGCGCTTGGGTCAGGCTCGTTGCTATGATGCATGATGCCATTTATTATTTATTAGGAGAAAAATATTCATGATTACAACTGATGTTATGACCTCATATCTTCAACATGCCATGCCCGATGCGATTGTCTCAGTGATCGATCTCAAGGGCACGATGGATCATTTTAAGCTGAAGGTGGTTTCCGAAGCGTTCGTAGGGAAACCGATTATGGATAGGCATCGTATGATCTATCAAGCATTGGATGAGCCGATGAAAGACGGTCGCATCCACGCGCTTGAAATTACCGCCGAAGCCACAGACGAATCGTAGAGTTTATATAAGGAGGAGCGTACCATGTCGGATCCTATTCAGGAAGAAATCGATCGAGAAGTCAAAGAGCACAAGATTCTTATTTATGGAAAAGGGACGAAAGCACAACCCAAATGCGGGTTTACAGCGGAAACGATGCAGTTCTTTGACAAGTATGGGTATGAATACGAGCTGCTCGACGTGCTTGAAAATCCGGTGAAACGTGAGGCTCTGACAAAGATGACAAACTGGCCGACGCTTCCGAAGGTCTTTATCAATGGGACCTTCTACGGGGACACCGACGTGCTCGATCCCATGGAAGCCAAAGGCGAGGTTGAACCCCTGCTCAAACAAGCATTTGAAAGTGCGTAGGGGGAAAACGCATGGGCCGACATCAAATGCAACTCACCCCGGAGGAAAAGCACCGAATTTATCTTGAAGAGAAAGTGCGATTCCAAGCCAAAAAGCGCATTCGACGGGAAACGACGAAGCGCCGTTTGGGTTGGTTTTTCGGTCTTGGCCTGTTGCTTGTGTTTATCACGACCGTAATTATTCCTGAGCGAGAGCGGCAACGTTTTCGTTTTTCGGAAAAACACGTGGATCCCGAAGAGAGCCAGTGATGTCAGGGCAGACGATGTTCGAGAAAATATGGGATGCGCATGTTGTCCGTGAGAATGAGGCCGGGACGACATTGCTCTATATTGATCGGCATCTCGTGCACGAAGTGACCTCGCCGCAAGCGTTTGAGGGATTGAAACTTGCGGGGAGGACGGTACGGCATCCAGAGTTTATCTTGGCGGTTCCGGACCACAATGTCCCAACCACAGATCGCAGTCATGGCATTACAGATCCAATCAGTGCAAAGCAAATAGAAACCCTGGAAAACAATTGTCGAGAATGGGGGATTCCGTTCTTTGGTCTTGCTGATCAACGGCAGGGGATTGTCCATGTGATTGGCCCGGAACAGGGTTTCACGCTGCCGGGGATGACGATTGTGTGTGGGGATTCCCACACATCAACCCACGGGGCATTTGGCGCACTGGCATTTGGTATTGGGACGAGCGAAGTTGAACACGTCCTCTCAACCCAGTGTTTACTGCAGACCAAACCGCTTACGCTGTTGGTGCAGGTAGATGGCACCCTCTCTCAACATTGCTCGGCAAAAGATATCATCCTTGCCATCATCGCGAGAATTGGGACAGCGGGAGCGACTGGATATGTTGTCGAGTACGCTGGTGACACCATACGAGCCCTTTCAATGGAAGGCCGGATGACCTTGTGTAATATGTCAATTGAAGCTGGAGCACGCGCTGGAATGATTGCGCCGGATAAACATACGTTTGATTATGTTTGCGGTCGGCCGCTTGCGCCTACCGGCAAGGTATTCGACGACGCCGTTGAGTCATGGAGGCAACTCAATACCGACTCGGACGCGACGTTTAACAAGGTTGTTGAATTACAGGCTGCGGACATTGCGCCTCAAGTGACTTGGGGAACGAATCCAGGGATGGGAACCGCCGTTGATCAGCGTGTGCCGGATCCGCGATCTATACAGGACAATGCAGTGCGTGCTGCCACACAGCAGGCATTGGACTATATGGGACTCACGCCTGGAATTCCGATGACTGAGATTGCAATTGATAAGGCATTCATCGGCTCCTGTACCAACGCGAGAATAGAAGATCTGAGACTTGCGGCGAGCTATGCGAAAGGGAAAAAGGTTCATCAGCGTGTTCACGCCATGGTCGTGCCGGGCTCAGGCTTAGTCAAGATGCAGGCTGAAGATGAAGGCTTGGATCAGGTCTTTCAAGAGGCGGGATTTGAATGGCGGGAGGCGGGGTGTTCGATGTGTCTGGCCATGAATCCTGATGTGCTCAGACCTGGGGAACGCTGTGCATCCACCAGCAATCGAAACTTCGAGGGACGACAGGGAAAAGGCGGACGCACCCATCTTGTGTCCCCAGCAATGGCGGTTGCGGCGGCAATTGAAGGACACTTTGTGGATATTCGTTCATGGACCCCTTCACAACCGTAACCGGGCTTGTAGCCTCACTTGATCGACTGAATGTCGATACCGATCAAATCATCCCCAAACAATATCTCAAAACCATCAAACGCACGGGGCTGAAAGAGGGCCTGTTCTATGATTGGCGGCACACATCAGATGGTTCCCTTGACCCGACGTTTTTTATGAACCAACCACGTTTTTCTGGGACATCGATTCTGCTCGGTCGAGATAATTTTGGCTGTGGATCATCCCGCGAGCATGCGCCGTGGGCCTTGCTTGATTATGGGATTCGATGTGTCATTGCTCCGAGTTTCGCCGATATTTTCTACAACAATTGTTTTCAGAATGGCATGTTGCCAATTGTACTTCCTGACGGTGATATTAACGCGTTGTTTGATACCGTTACTGCCACAGAGGGATATCAGCTGACTGTCAACCTCGACGCCCAAAGCATCTCCACGCCGGAAGGCAACGTGTTGCAATTTACGATCGATCCTTTTCGTAAATCTTGTCTCCTCAACGGATTAGATACCATCGGCCTCACCTTACAGCACGAGGGCGATATTGCCGCCTATGAAGCAAAGCAGAAGCTAGCTGCACCCTGGCTGTTTTCTGGGTAAGGTGTGAACCATACGCGATTAGACCAAGCGATTGCCGAATGGTATGCTCAGCGCCTTCTACGCTTTCCTTGGGTGTTCATCAGCGCATCCCTTCTCCTGTTCGGACTTGGTGCGGCGGGCATTCCCAATACCGGATTCAATGCGAGCTATCGCGTATTTTTTGGCCCCGATAACCCGCAGCTTCGTGCGTTCGACGATTTTCAAGCCATATATGTCCAAGATGATAACGTAGCCGTCGTTATCCATCATCCTAACAAGCCGGTCTTTTCGAACGAGGTGCTTGCCTCTGTCCGATCCCTTACGGCGGCCCTTTGGAAGACCCAATACGTCACCCGGGTTGATTCTGTCACCAACTATCAACATACCCAAGTCATGGAGGATGACCTCCTTGTTGATGATCTTATTTCTGCGCTGCCATTGACCGAGGAATCGCTGCACGAAAAACAACAGGTCGCCCTTGCTGAACCGTCGATCAATGGATTGCTTCTTTCCTCCGATGCCGAAGTGACGCAGGTGAATGCCCGAGTCCTCTTTCCTTCCCTTGTAGAAAATCCTAATGTGGCCAGCGATATCTATGGTGCTGTTGAGCAACTTGTCACACACGAACAGGCTTTACATCCGGACATTGACTATCGCATTACTGGGATTGTGGCCACAAATCACGCCTTTGCCAAAACACCCGAGAATGAGATGCGCACAATGCTTCCGATCATGATTGGGCTAACGATCATTGCTCTTGCGTTGCTTGTCAGATCAACGTGGGGTGTGATTCTTCCGCTTTTTGTTGTCCTGTTCTCTATCGTGTTTACGCTGGGAGTGTCAGGGCATTTTAGAATTTTGCTCACGCCCGTCTCATTAGCGTTTCCTCAGATATTACTTGCCATTGCGATAGCGTATTCTGTGCATATTGTCGTCAGTTATACGCGGTTGCGTCGTGCAGGATCTAACCGGGAAGATGCTGTTCGGGTGACGATTCTTAAGAATCTGACACCGATATTCCTGACCGCAGTTACGACGTCAATTGGGTTTTTGTCCATGACACTCAATGAAGTGCCGCCAGTTCAGCACTTGGGGATTCTAGTCGGGGTTGGGGTTCTCTTTACATTCGTGATTTCCGTGACGTTTTTGCCTGCCTTGCTGGCAGTGTGCCCGTGTGGTGTGAAGCCCATGCCGGCCACGCTTTCAAGCGCACATCCACAGCAAGAGTGGACGGTCTCACTCGGGCGGTTTGTTGTCGAGAATCATCGTGGGTTGTTTTATGGGTTGTTATTCATTGTCGCAGGCAGCAGTATTTTCATTGCTCGCCTGGAACTCGATAACAACCCACTCAATTATTTTAAGATCGGTACATGGCATCGTGAGGCAACGGAGTTTGTCGATGCCAATCTTACGGGTGTGACCTTCACGGATTATTCGCTTCAAAGCGGGCAACCGAATGGAATTACCAATCCGGCCTTTTTAGCAAAGGTTGAGGCGTTTACCAAGTATGTCAGCGCTATTCCGGAAGTGGCGCACGTCAATTCGATCGTTCCGGTAATGAAGAGATTGAATAAGAATCTGCATGCTGATAATCCAGCATATTATCAGTTGCCTGAGACGCAGGAACTCGCGGCCCAGTATCTGTTGCTCTACACCATGTCCCTTCCGTTTGGCTTAGATCTCACCAACCAGATCAATGTGGACTATTCCAGCACTCGTGTCACCGCCACCATGCATAAGGTTAGCGGAAAACGGCATATGGAAATTCTTGATCAAGTCGACGGATGGGTGGAAGCAAACATGCCAGAGGTCAACACGCAGGGGGTGGGGACATGGGTCATGTTTACATTTCTGAGTCAGCGAGTCATTCACGGAATGATCAACAGTCTCATGTTGGCGTTGATACTGATTACGATCGTCTGTGTCGTGACCTTTCGCTCACTTCGTCTTGGCCTGATTAGCCTCATCCCGAACGCGCTTCCGATTCTCCTGACGTTTGGCGTGTGGGGAATGCTAGGGGATCATATTGATTTCGCGGTTTCCATTGTGGCAACCGCTGCGCTGGGCGTCATCATCGACGACACGATTCACTTGTTGGTGAGGTATCAGCGTGGCCGGGAGAATGGGAAACAACGTGGGCAGGCGTTCCAGCATGCCTTGCACGATGTCGGCCATGCCTTGCTGTTCACATCTATCATTCTTGTGGTCGGGTTTGGCTTGTTCTTATTGTCAGATTTTAGAATCAACTCAAGCATGGGCGCGATGATCAGTCTTTCTATCGCGTTCGCACTCGCATTCGACTTTCTGTGTTTGCCGGGGATCTTGATGAAGTTTGACAAGAAGATGGCAAATGAGGGGAGAAGCGAAGCCGCCTAATCTTCCTGAGTCACGCGTCTCACCTCATCAATGGTGGTAAGACCATCGGCAATTTTTCTCCAACCATCCTCTCTCAACGTTCGCATGCCTTGCTCTAGCGCGGTATCGCGTAAGACCTTTGCTTCGGGTCGCTGAATAATGAGCTTCCGGATATCGTCGGTGCAGGGGAGAAGTTCATAGATTCCTGAACGACCGTAATATCCGGTGTCACTACAACGCCGGCATCCTTTACCACGGTGAAACGTCGGGGTCGATAAATGTTTCACGACAGCATGGTACTCTTTTAAGAATCCTGGATCGGGTTCAAACGGGACTTTACACTCGTTGCAGATTAACCTGACAAGCCGTTGGGCGAGAACGCCTATAATTGATGACGCCAGGAGATAGTCTTCAATACCCATCTCGAGAAGACGGGTAATGGCTCCAGGCGCGTCGTTGGTGTGGAGCGTTGAAAAGACAAGATGTCCGGTGAGGGCAGATTGGATCGCAATTTCCGCCGTTTCGCGATCACGAATTTCACCAACCATGACGATGTCGGGGTCTTGCCTGACGATACTCCGCAGGCCATTGGCGAATGAGAGCCCAATTTCGGGCTTCGTTTGGATCTGATTGACCCCACGGAGCTGGTATTCGATTGGATCTTCAATGGTAATAATCTTTTTCTCCGGCGAGTTAATTTTGGCAAGGGTGGCATAGAGCGTCGTAGTTTTCCCGCTGCCTGTCGGGCCCGTGACAAGAATCATCCCATAGGGTCGAGCAATCATCTTTTCGAGCTTTAATCGAATATCATTTGGGAATCCAAGACTGATAAGATCCAAGGCAAGATTTCCCCGATCCAAAATACGCATGACGACGCTTTCGCCATACATCGTCGGGAGGCTCGATACGCGAAAATCGATGTGTTTTCCCCCAATCTTAAGCTTAATTCGGCCATCTTGAGGGAGGCGGCGCTCGGCAATATTGAGCTTTGCCATGATTTTTATGCGAGAGGTAATGGCGGCTTGGAGATGTGCCGGTGGGGATTCCGCGTTATGAAGCACCCCATCGATGCGGTATCGAACCTGAAATTCTCCTTCAAAGGGCTCGAAGTGAATATCACTGGCTCTTGCGTCGAGCGCTCTGGTAATGATGAGGTTCACAAGACGAATCACGGGAGCTTCGGACGCGACGTCCTGGAGATGCTTGATATCGTCTTCCTCATGGCCATCCGTCAATACCTGAGTGAGTTCCTGATTCTCGGGTTGCATGTCTCCGATGATTGCTCCCATCGCAGAATGTTTGTCATATAGCTGCGTGATGGCCTTAAGAATGTCTTCGGGAGAACTCGGACGTCCGGTGACTTCGTACCCCGTCGCTAGTTGAATAGCGTCTATGGTGGTCATATTTGTCGGGTCGGCCATGGCAACCGAAAGTTGATTTTCATCCAGGGTGAGCGGAAATACCTGTTGTTCCTTCAGAAATTTAAGCGGAAGGGAGTCACAGAAATAGGGTTCTGCGGGATAATCGTTGAGTTGAAGCAAGGCATCTGCCATGTTAAGGGTCCGTCACGACATAACAAGCACCATTGGGAGGCCAAGATTTGTGACCGGGGCGAGGCGCGACGAGGGAGCAGAGTGGGCCTCTGAGACCGAGGAGCAACGCTGCCCCGAGCCAAAGATGGGCCTCCCCGAAGGGCCGTGACGCTTGTGGACTGCGCCGGCGTCGCTCATCGCTTGCATACTCCCGGTATGCGCGCGCTTTGCTCCTTGGCACACTCCAAACTCGTCTCGGGCCAATTGGGCCTGTTATGTCGTGACGGACCCTAATATCCACGAGCAGCCATGAGGTCTTGGATTGCATGAACCTTGGAGACAAAACCGGCAGTGATTTCTGACGCGTCTGAAATATCGCGAATGACGTGGGGCGTGATGAGCAGTATGAGTTCGATACGGCTTTTATTTGTCGTCGTTCTCCGAAAGAGGTTTCCCAAGTATGGAATATCTCCGAGTATTGGAACTTTCACGATGGTGTCAAGCACCGTTTCATCAATTAATCCGCCGACGAGAATGGTTTCGCCGTCCTGAACCACCATTGAGGTCACGGCTTGGCGTTTCGAGATGGTCACATCTCTACTTCCCAGCGCGGGAGCATTTACAACGCTTTTCTCAAGGTCAAGGTCGATGGTGACCAGGCCGGTGGAGTTGATAATCGGCGTGATTTTCAAGATTGTGCCGGTATCTTTTCTCACGGTTGCCTCGGCGGCGCCAGGTTCCACACCCGGCCCTTCCGACACTGCCGTACGGATGGCAATTTCATCGCCGATCTCAAGCGAGGCCTCTTTCCCATCAGTCACGAGGAGATGGGGAGAGGCTAAGACGCGGACGATAGACTCATCAGCATGTGCACGTAGCTGCGCGAGAAGATTGACGCGTTCCCCGGCGTCGATCTTGAGCACGTCCGCTCTGAGTGTGCCAGTCGTGCTTCCACTCAAACGCGGCCCAGTGGAATCGCCTTTGGTCAAAAAAGAGTAGGCAATTCCATACTCCAGATTTTCCTTCAACGTCACCTCGGCGATCATGACCTCAATCAATACCTGCCGTGGCATGATGTCTAATTCTTCTAGTACCCCCCGAACAACGTCAAAGTCACGAGGATTGGCTTTAATGATGAGGGTATTGGTCGTTGCGTATGGAATGATTTTGACTTCACCCGTTAATTCAGCTTGAGTGCCAGGTGTGTGTGATGTCTGAGGCTGTGCGGTAAGCGCGGCGGTTCTCGCTGGGCCACCTTTTGATTCAGTCTTTATAAAGACGCTGTTGAGGATTTCAGCGAGTTCCTCGGCGATGCCGTTTTTGACATGATAGATGTAGGTTTGAATCTCGGTGCCACCCGTCTGCTTGTCCAGCTGCTCTAACCAATGTTCAACAAGATCGAAAGATTCCGGGATCGAACTGATGGCGAGGAGCATATTCGTTCGAGGGATTGGGACGAGACTGATTCCGACTCCCACTCCACTTTTTGTTGGCAGCTCGAACGCAGAAAAAATCTTTTCGAGTTCTTGCGTGATGTCGCTCACGTCGGCAAGTCGAATGGGGTAGAGTCTGACGGAAACTTGCTCAAAGACGTTGGTATCAAAGAGTGTAATCAACGATCGGATCGTCTCGACGTTGTCGGCGAACTCAGTAAAGAGCAGCAGCCGACTTTTTTCATAGGTTGCGAAATGACTCCCCGAAGAGAGAAATGGCTTAATGACCTTCTCGATTTCGGTTGGAGCAATATATCTGAGTGGAACAAGATGAATTTCCACGCCTGAATGTGGTGAGGCGTGTTCCCCTGCATTGTGGGGATGACTGACAATCGGCAACTGGCTATTTACCGTGGCTGTCATGGGCACGATGTGATGGATTGGGCCTATCTTGATTAACGCAGCCCGGTTGATGCGAATAATGTCGTTAAAAAGTGAAAGAAGGTCAGTCTTCGCAATCTCTCCGTTCACGTGGAGATTGACCGTGCCTTTTACTTTGGGATCGATAAGGTAGTCGATCTGTAGGACAGCGGAAAGAATTTTGATGACTTTGTGGAGTTCTGCGTTATCGAAGTTGAGAACAACCTTCTCCGGATTCTCGTGAGGGGTCGGCACAGACGCTTGTTGAAACGGCGTGAGTGACTCCGCAGTCTCCTGGACAGCATTTTGAAATTGTTCATCTTGCATGACAGACTCGGTATCTAAATCTTTCTGGTGTGCTCGTATGAGCCCTTCATTTAGCGGAAGGGCTTGGGGCGTGAGCGATGGTGTGCTAGGACGCGGCTGATTCGTAGAAGCGGCATGCAGGGATTTGCCTTCCGCAGTGACTTCCTGCGTTCCAGCGCATCCGATCCAGAGTGTGCTACAGAGAGCGATCAGAAGGAGATGATACAAAACACGGTTCCAACGTCCCCATGATGGAAGGGAATTGGATACATGACGCACATCAACGGTCATAGCTCGTGAGTTGTTCCTGAACCGCGGGAAGTCTGGTTTTAAAGCCATCCGTTGCCTCGAGGGATTCGTGGAGATTGCGGATCACGTGCGGCGTGATTAACAAAATCAGTTCAATGCGGCTGATTGTTTCTGTTGTATTTCGAAATAAGACTCCCAGATACGGAATGTCTCCCAATATCGGCACTTTGCTGATGGTATCGGTCACGGTCTCGTCAATGAGTCCCCCGACTAAGACTGTTTCCCCATCTTGAACGACCATTGTGGTTGATGTGGTTCGCTTATTAATGCCTATATCCGATGAGCCTTCCGGGGGAGGGGTTACGTTACTCTTTTCCAGGTCAATTTCGAGGGTGACGAGCCCCGTCGCATTGATGTGAGGTGTGACGCGAAGAATCGTCCCGGTATCTCGTCGTTGGATGGTCACGTCAACCGGGCTACCAGCATCTGCTCCTGTTGGTCTTGCTTCGCTGGTTCGAATGGCCACCTCATCACCTACACGAATCGATGCTTCCTTTCCATCGGTGGCAATGATATGTGGGGATGCGAGTACGCGAAGCTTGGTTTCGCCTACGAAGGCATTCAACGTTGCCAACAGCGACCGTTGGTCCCCGGATCCAATTCTGAGCAGTCTCCCGGTGAAACCAAGCGCGCTTGAGCCTTCGAGCGGAATGATGTCTGTGCCACTGTCCTGAAATGCATATTCGATTCCAAATTCCGTATTTTCTGTCAGGGTCACTTCAGCTATCACAACTTCAATCAATACCTGGCGCGGAACGATATCCAGTTCTTCAAGAATGCCTTCGACAATTTCGTAATCTTTAGGGTTCGCCTTGATGATGAGGGTGTTGGTCGTTGCATAGGAGATGACGTGGACTTCTCCGGTGATTCCAGCTTTGCCTTCGATACCCTGCGCTTGGGCTGTGTCTGTAGCCTGTTGGTTGCTGGCGGCGACAGCTGCGGTTCGTGGTTGTCCGACAGCGGCTTGCGGATCTTGCATAAAAATGCTGTTGAGGATATCAGCCAGCTCGGTCGCGATCCCGTTCCGGACGTGGTAAATAAACGTGCGAACGTCAACCTCCCCCTCTCGAGTGTCCATTTCCTTTACCCAGCGTTCAGCGACCTGAAGTGCCTCTGGAAGTGAGGTGATGACAAGGAGTGCATTAATGCGAGTAATAGGCACGAAATTGATCCCTGCGCCGCGGCCACTCTTGGTTGGCATCTCGAACGCCGCGAAGAGCTTTTCGATCTCCTGCGCGATGTCGGTGACGTCCGCGTTCTGAATCGGAATCAGTCGCGCTTTGACCTGTTCGAAGACATTGATATCAAAGAGTTCAACAATCGAAAGAATCTTATCGATGTTGTCTGGAAAATCGGTGATGAGCAGCAGACCGCTTTTTTCGTATCCGATGACATGGCTACCGGATGAAAGAAACGGTTTCACAATCTTTTCAACCTCTGATGGTGCGATATAGCGGAGAGGGATAATCTGGATGGTCACAGTGTGCGACTGCTCGCCGATGTCCTCTGAAAGCAGATGGGGCGTTTGCCTCAGTTTCAGTGTTTTTGTTTTCGTGTCGCTCATCGGAACAATATGGTAGACGGCTCCATTCTGAACGATGGCAGCTCGATTGATCCGCAGAATGTCTGTAAAAATGACCATGAGGTCATCGTTTGAAATGGCACCGGTTGCATGGATGTTGACGGTGCCTTTAATTTTCGGATCGATAATGTAGTTTAACCCAAGAATGTCCGCGATAATCTTGATCACCTTGTACAAATTCGCGTTATCAAAATTGAGGACAATTTCTTGCGGGAGAGGGGAGGTATCCGATTCCGGGGCAGGGGTATTGAGTGGAAGTAAGGCCAACCGTGGGTGTTGGTTCGCGTGTGGTTCAGACAGTGCTTGGGCGTTGGCGCCGCCAATAGGCGAACCTGATAGAGCAAGAGCGAAGGTCGCGATCAAAAATCCTATAAAGAGGAGCGTACTCCATGAGACGCGGTTGAATGCCTGCATGGATTTAAGACGCCGATGAGTAGATGACACGATGGGCTCTACTTGTGCGACCTCTTTTTGGCTTTCTTGGCCTTTGCCGGCTTGCCCACGGTTGGGCTACTGTGAGGTGTCGGGGTGACAACATGGCTTCGCCGATTCAATTTATCGTCCGCCATCAGTTCCAGTGTTCGTGTTTCGGTCTCCCCGGCGGCTAGAATGACACGATCTTTCAATATCTCCTTCACCGTATATCGACCGACGGTATCTCCGATCCCGACATCCATGGGGTCTCTCGGTTTCCGGAGGAGGTCAGCGATGAGCGCACGCTGATAGTCACCGAACAGAACCACCCCTTGAAGGGCCAGACGCTCTACCCGTTTCTTTTTTTTATCCCTTTTAGGGTGGGTGGGGCTTCGGCGCGGAAGCATTTTCTTGGGGTTGGGGGACTTGACCTGTGCGGTGCTCTTGGGGAGCGGACGAGGCGCTACTTTCGGGACCGTGTGTTTCTTCCGCGTGGGGTGAAAGAGATCTTTTTCTACAATGACGGAATATGTGTCTTTCGAGGGGCGATTCAGGACCGGCATGTTGGTCTGTGTCGTTCCAACCCGCACAATCGGAGGATGAGGATACCGAGGTGCTGCCGCCTGTGGAGTTTGGATGTATACCTCTTGGTGCAGAAGGAGCGGGAAGTTAGTGGCTGGAACCCAAAGACCTAAAGCGACGGTCACGTTGGTGCCCAGTATGAGTACAACTCCAACGAGGCTGAGATTGATCAGGTGGATCATGCGGTCGCGCTCCTTGGTTTGACGTCGGGCTCCGGGGGCGGGGGCACATCGTGCTCTGATGATTGCTTCATCAAGGCTTCGATAACGATATCTGCGCGCAAGTCACGTGGTTTTTTCGGATTCGGGACCCGGATCGTCAGCTCGGAGACAGACAAAGCATCTGGCTGGTGCTCGATCTCGTACAGGAAGTCTGTGAGGATCTTTGTTTGAGCGGTCAGTGCGACGCGCACCGCGATTTGTGTGTAGATGCCATGCTCCTTGGCATCGAGGACACGGGTGCTCTTGATCTTCATCCCGCTCCGTTGATTGGCGAGATCATCAAGAATGAGCTGAACACGTGCAGCCCCGAGTGCGGAAGTCGAGCTTCCGATCATACGCTGCTCTACTTCCTCAAGCCGGGCCTGGCGTTCAGCCAGTTCGTGCTCAAGTTGGGGAAGCCGGTGGAGTCGTGCCTGGTATTGTTGGAGGAGCGATGCTTTGACTTCCAGTTGGCTCTTCATTGTTTTGTACTGGTCTATGAGAGGAAACGTAATGTACTGAAGACCGAGAAAGAGCAATACGGCAACCAGTCCAATGATGACAGAATTGCGTTCTCGTGACGAAAGCGTCATGGGATATCCGTGCTAGAGGTTACAGGCAACGTACGCACCTTGGCTTGAATTCGAAACTCTTGGCCACTCACAGGCTCACTAAAGTTGACATCGTAAAAGATGGACGAGTGTTCGAGTAGCGAAATTAAGTGGGCTGCGGACGACTTCGTCTTGCCAGTTAAGGTAATACTGTGGCCTTTATAGGTGAGATTTGTCAACCAATTCAGGTCTGGGACGATGGTTGTTAACTCCTTCAGAACGTCTAAGACACCGAGGTGATCGACTGCAAGTGATTCAAGCTCTTGGAGCTGTTGTTCGGCCGCGGTGGCCTCATCTTGCAGTGTCGTCATGGCAGCGATTTGTGGCGAAAGCGTTCTCAGTTGATCATTGGTGTCTTGGAGGGTGCTGCGGGTATTCGTGACTTCAATGGCGAGATATCCGATCGTCAAACATCCCACCAGTGCGAGAAGGGCCATCGTGGGTGCATATCGTCGTCGTTGGGATTGGGATTTGGTCTGTCGCGGGAGGAGGTTGATTGCGGGCGGATCGTTCTGGAGGCCACGCAGCCCGAGTCCCACCAACACCATCGATTCAGACGCAAACGGCTCTGCTGCGGTGACCGGCACTCCCAGGTGGGCTGCCAACGTGTCGAGACTGAGACGTTCACCTTGCGTGCCGGTCTGTGCAAGTATCACCTCTTGAACGTCTTGCCGTTTGCGCTTGATAGCGGCAATGCCTTTATCCATCTCTTCTCCGAGATGCATCACGAGATCGTCTCGTTTCGATATCGATCGTGTATAGCGAAGATGTGGACCTTCCGCGATGATCAACTCATAGCCCGTTTCGGAAACGTCAACCATCGCCCGCAGGGGTGCCGGGAGAGGGGGTGAGGTGTCTCGAAGTTTTCGTATTTGTCGTAAGGTACAGAGCATTGCCGTCGATGTGACCTCCATTGCCGTCGGGGTAACGCCGAGGAGGAGTAGTCGTGTGAGATATCGTTGGAGGCGTACCTTCTCAACGGCCGTGAACAGGAGGGTGAGGGTGTTCGCATCCGAGTTGCGAGCCACGATCTGAAATGCAAAATGGGCTTCGTCATTCGCAAATGGCGTATAGCGGTCCAGTTCATAGGTCAATACCTGTTGGAGATTCTCTTCAACGACCATCGGGAGTTGAATCTCTCGCAGCACGACGTCTTCACGTGGGATTGAAACAAACACTTGTCCATTGCAAATTTTGTTCTTCTTCAGGAAGGCCGCGACTTTCTTCTTGAGCAAAGCGGTGTCGCTGTCACTCTCTTGCCCAGGAGACGCTGACGGAATGGTGAGTTGCCCGGTCACCTTCGCGCGTGCTCCGGACCCTTGCAAGCAGAGAAACTCAGTGTGCGCGTCCGTGAGACGAACTGCGAGGCTTGTCGCCATTACGATATGTACCCTTTATGACTGCTGGTAGTGCGTATACACATTGTCATTCCACTGGAGGATTCTATGCTCTTTCGTGGTGATGGAAACGATGGCCCGTATGTGGTGATAGATCGGACTCACCGCGATTTTCCCCCGGGCATCGATGGTATACGTGCCACTTGGCTGAAAACTGATAAATGGACTTGCGTCGTCGATGTCACCGACGAAAGGATCGAGTTCTTCAGTCGTGCGAAACGTGAAAAACTCTCGTTCGGCCACAATGAGGCGCGCGTGAGATCGATCAATCCCTGGGACCGACATCAGAACTTCGAGAGGAGCGGTATTCACGTTCACTTTGAACTGCATCAGTTCCTCCTCCTCGTCATCATCTGGTGATCCTGCCTTTGCGAATCTGGCACCAAGGGAGGCGGTGAGCACATCGACAAGACCAGTACGCCCTCGTCTCCCTGGCTCAGGTTGCCGTCCATAGAAAATATCAGCGGTCATGCCTTTGACCCACAGAAGTTCATCCATGGTATCAAAGGGGCCATTTTTTGCATGATACGGCTCGGGCAGTGACAGGTAATAGATATCTTCCGCACCGTTGCGATGGTAAATGCTGTCCGGGTCGCGCCAATCGAGAATAGGATCCACCATCCCGGAGATGCCTCGGTCAAGGCGAAGTGTCCTGAATAATTCTCGTAACGTCGACCCATTTGCTTCGTTGATGTTAATTTTTCCGCCTTCGTCAAAGATTCGAACTTCCGCAGTGCCGTTGCCCAATGTGACCTGATACGGACGGCCATCTGTCGTCCAGAGAGACTCCAAGGGATCGGTAACAGGAGGTGGAGTAGGGGTCGCAAAGTCCTCCTCCTCGTCATCATCCGGTTCGCTAATCACGGGGCGGCTTAGTTCAGCAATGGCTTTGTATATTCCCGCTCGCGCCAGATAGTACGCTTCCGTTGACTCTCGCTGATTGAGAGTGACTTTTGCTTCAGTTCGCGTCATCAGTGAAAATTCAAATGCAAGCACGGTCAGGAGCATCAGGATCCACAGGACGAGTACGAGCGCCATGCCGTCCGCTTGTCGCGCAGGCTGTGTTCCTATGCTCAGGGGCTCAATCGTCGTCATCGTCATCAAAGAAATCGTCGTCATCGTCATCAAAGAAATCGTCGTCATCGTCGGCATCTCCGGCACCGCCAGCCGTCGTGTCGGCACCTGCTTTCTTGTCGTCTTTTCCTTGGGCCATGAGGGGAATCAGAAGATCGGAGACGGAGGGTGAGTCTTTCGGTCCATATTCCAAATGAAGTTTCACAGCAGAGGGAAGCGTTGTCTGCGGCAAGAGGGCAAGGAGGTCATCAGAATTCACAGGGGCCGCTGGTGGAACCGGCTGCGTTGGATCTTTGATGATCCATTCAGGAAACCACGTTCCGGATTTGCCATCGTAATACTCCACTTTCAAGGTGGTGACGCCTGAAAGTAGTCGAGTTTTTTCATCGTCGGTAAACGGCGCCTCATAAAATTGCCGATGGTAGACAGAACGATAGGCGGCAATGAGGTGACTCGTTGGCAAGTCTTTTTCGGGTTCCAGGTAGTACACGACGAGATGCAACCCCGCCTGGCTTTCGATGCCAAGGGGTTTGGTGGTGACGAACGCGACGGATTCTGGGCCACCATCGAAGACAAGCAGTTTCTTTGAAGGATCCTGGGTACCATCTTCTTTTGTGATTGGAATTCGCAGTGGGTAGGCGGAGCGCAATTGTTGGGACAACATCTCGGTGACAACAGCTGTCTGCTGATTCTCGAATTGTGATGTCGTTCCTTTCTCCCAGGTCTGGATGCTCAACGTTGCGGCTTGGGCTAGGATCACCATTACCACCCCAAGAAGTGTGATGGTGATCAGAAGCTCGAGAAGTGTGAAGCCTTCTTTGAACGTGAGGTCAGGGGATGATTTCTTCACTTGGTTCCTCAAGTTCTTCTTTCTCAATGAGTGCTGGGAGTGCCGGAGCAAATGCGACGAGTGTATGTAGGCTGGTGGATGGGCTCGACGGGTCGGCATCCCATCTGACTGAGACTATGGCCTCGTAGAGTGGCGCGAGAGAGATCAACTCGGCTTCATCACCGTCGTCCTCGTCGACCGGGAGTAGATCAGGGGAGGGATTGGCGGGAACGACGACCCGCTCCCAATAAAGTCCATCGGGGCCCTCTCCGGATTCCGGTTCCAGCGGCGCTCCTCTCATGACCATGAGTTCTTCGATTTTTTGCTGCGCAAGAGCTATGGCGTGCGTGTAATCCTGAGATTTTTTAACCGCGCGAAGCGTGCCGGAGAACAATTGAAAGAGAATGGGAAGCGCAATGCCGAGAATCATAACGGCAATAAGAATTTCAAAGAGGGTGAACCCTTGGGTTACGCGAACGCGATTCATCAGTTATTTTGATGTCTGTTTTGTTGACGCGAGCCCAGTCACGATGTTGACGTTGATCTCAATTGTTTCTTTTTGGCCGTTGCGACCCATCTGTATGGTCCCGCCACCAGAACTTCCATTAGGGTAAAACACGAGTGTGCCGGTGCCGCTGGTTTTCTCGTGTTTCTGGGCCTTCACTCGGAGCGTGTCGGTGTGAGAGAGCGGCAATCGTGTCATGTGTCTCGTTTGTTTCGCGTTCTGTTGCTGAGCTGCGTCGACCCATACTTGATGTTCGTCGAGATCAATCGAAAGTGTGTATGGAGCTTTGTGTGCGATTGCCTGGGATCGCGCGAGCCTGAGCATGGCCGAGACTGATCGAACATCTTTTTGGAAGTGGGCCCGCTCGAGACTGTGAGAAATGGTCGGGGCGACCAGCGCGACTGAAATGCCGATCAGAATCAGAACGACGACCAGCTCGATGAGCGTGAACCCATTAGGAGCTCTAGCGCTCATCCGTCCCGTCACCCCAATTTACGACATCGGCATTTTCGCCCTCACCGCCGGATGTTCCATCGGCGCCATTCGAGCTTAGGTCATAGTCACCGTGCTCGCCGGGCGAGGAGTACTCGTACTCCCGGCTCCAAGGGTCGAGTGGAACAGGCTTAGGGAGATAGGGTCCTGCCCATTTCTCAACTCCTGATGGTTCCTCACGCAGGGCTAGCAAGCCTTCGGAGGACTCTGGGTAACGACCGACATCGAGTCGAAACATATCTAGTGCGGTTCCCAGCATTTCAATCTGCGCCTGTGCCGCTTTGATTTTGGACGTCCCTACTTTGCCAAAGAGTCGGGGACCAACGAGGGCCGCAAGCAACCCGATGATAATCATGACCACCAATAGTTCGATGAGAGTGAAGCCCTTTCGATTTCGTTTGTGTTTTGACATGCGCCTACCTTTTAGAGTGGAAGCTCGTTAATGCTAAAGATGCCGACGAGCATCGAAATAACGATTCCGCCGACGATGAGTGCCATCCCAAGTATCATGATTGGCTCCAACAGAGCAGTTAAGCGTTTAATTGATGTACGCACTTGTTGGTCATACGTATCTGCGACGGTCAGCAGCATGGCATCAAGGCGACCGGTTTCATCCCCCACGATGGTCATCTGGATGGCAAGAGAGGGAAAGACTTGAATCTGTTTGAGCGCGTCGCCAATACCAACCCCGCCCTTGAGGTGTTGCCGTGCCTCGTCGATGGCTTGCGAAAACACACGATTATCAACCGTCTCTTTAACAATTTCCATCGCCTGAAGAATTGGAACGCCGTTACGAAGAAGGGTCCCAAGTGTCCGCGTCAATCCTGCCACTTCTGTTTTCTGTAGCACGCTTCCGAGAACGGGAAGGCCGAGCTTGAACTTGTCCCAAATGAGGAGACCGGCAGGTGTGTAGGTATAGAGACGCCACGCCACGATCAGGCTCAGACAGACGGCGATAAAGCCCCACCAATAGGTGCTTAAGATTTCGCTTATGGTTAATAAGAATTGGAGCGGGAGTGGGAGAGAGACCGCCGCATCCTCGAAAATTGTGGCAAAGCGCGGAACGACAAACGCGAGAAGCAGTGCAATTGAGGCGCCGCTGGCAACGAATAGCACAATCGGGTAGGCCATCGCAGAGCTGAGATAATCCTTGAGATCTTGCGCGCGTTCCAGAAACTCTGCGATGCGCCGCAACACCTCATTGAGGACCCCGCCTGTTTCACCGGCACGAACAAGGTTGACGTACAGTCGCGAGAAAATGTGTGGGTGCTTTGCGAGGGCATTGGCCAGGGAGCTGCCTCCCTGCACATCGGCGAGCACTTGGTCGATCACCTGTCGCAGGGCCTGATTTGGCGTCAGTCCGGATAGAATTTTCAAGCTGCGATCAAGAGGCAGCCCTGCTTCAAGCAGTGTCGCCATTTCTTGAGTGAGCGTCAGAACGTCGCGCTTCGACACTCGCGAAATGAGGGAGCGAAGAGAGATACTCATCGATGTCGGTTCTGGACCTCGCTCTTCGGCCACCCGAATGGGGATTTTCCCATCGCCCTGTAGCCGCGAGACAACCGCTTGCTCCTCACGGGCTTCCATGGTGCCTTCGGTGACGACTCCGTCACGATCTGTCGCGCGGTACGTGAATACGGGCATTACGTGCCTCAATATCTTCTAACTCGTCAAAAAGCCAACGGTAGTAGGATAGCCGACCGACAGGAAAGATTCAATGAAATCAAGAGATTACGCTAAACAAGCTGAATATGCTATTACTGACCGACAACCGCATCTTATCGTAGCTCTGTGGGGGCCTCAGTGGAAGTGGTTGTTGCGCTAGAGTGACGTGAAATTGTATCCCGTATGTAACCCTCCGAAATGGGCATTGTTGTTTCTGATCGCGATCAGCGCCTCTGTTGGCCTATTCGTTAAGATCGGTGATGCGAACGGGCAGGGCATCACGCCGCCAGATGACGGGTCTCAGATCACGGTCTCCATCGTCACCTTTGGCTCGGGGGAAGAGTCCTGGCAGCGCTTTGGTCACAATGCGCTCTGGGTTCGCGACCCGCTCCGTGGGATTGACACGCTCTACAATTACGGAAAGTTCAGTTTCGAAGAAGAGAACTTCATCGTTCGCTTCATCCAGGGACACCTGCGGTATTGGGTTGAGGCACAAGACCCCGCATTGACGTTCCAATTCTACACATCCATGAATCGATCAATTTATATTCAGGACCTTGCTCTCACTCGCAACCAACGGGTTTCACTACGAGATTTTCTGGAGTGGAACATCAAACCCGAGAATGCGTTTTACGACTATGACTACTACACCGATAACTGTTCGACACGAGTGCGCGATGCGATCGATCTTGGCGTGGGCGGCGAGGTCAAGCGACAAACGCATACCATTCCAACGCATGCGACGTTCCGATTTCACACCCAGCGGCTGGCGGCAGAACCTCCATGGCTCTATACGGCCCTTCTCCTTGCGCTTGGCAATCCCGTCGATCGGCCGATTACCCTCTGGGAGGACATGTTTATTCCCATGACGCTGCGGGAGCATATTCGAACGGTGATGATTCCTGACGAACAGGGTGAACTGGTTCCCCTTGTGGCAAGGGAACGCACTGTGTTTGAGAGCACAGCCTTGCCTCCTGACGTACAGCCGCCGTTTTGGGTTATCTGGTATTTGCTAGGCGGTGTGACGGTGGCGATGCTGTTCCTGACATTGGAGAGGGCCGCAGGACAAAACCGGCTTGCACGGTTAGTGTTTGCCGGAGTGACGGGATTTTGGACCTTTGTGATCGGGATGGGAGGAATAATCCTTGCCAGCATCTGGCTTCTGACCGATCACTTCGATGCCACCTATAACGAAAACCTCTTCTTCGTGACCCCCTTGGCGCTGCCATTGGCCATTCTCCTTCCATTGGCTGTATACGGCAGAAGGTTCGCCGCGCGTCCCGCGCTGGTCGTATCCAAACTTGTTGCGGGTTCGGCCCTCATCGGGTTCGGCGTTCAAGTCTTCCCGGCATTCGACCAGGTCAATGCTGAGATTATCGCGCTTGTGCTGCCTCCCAATGTGGCATTATGCTTTGCACTCATGCGGAGACTTCGTGCTCGTCGTAAGACATAATACACCTTCACGTCACTGGTTTCGTTGTGCGCGAGTCGCTGAAACCGTACCTATGCTGGGAGGAGAGAAAGAAATATCCCCCGCTGTTCCGTATGGAGGACTCAGACCGTCATCGGTGGTCGAAACCACCTGAGGCGGAGGGCGTTGCTGACGACGCTGACCGAGGACATGGCCATCGCGCCTGCGGCGAAGATGGGGTTGAGTAGGATGCCCCAAAGTGGGTAGAGGACTCCGGCGGCAATGGGAATAAGCGTCACATTGTAGGCGAAGGCCCAGAAGAGGTTTTGCTTGATATTTCGTAGAGTGGCGCGGCTTAGGGCCATGGCTGTGACGACACCTCTCACATCGCCTCCAATCAGGGTGACGTCAGCCGTTTCCATTGCCACGTCGGTTCCGGTTCCGATGGCCATTCCGATGTCTGCCTGGGCGATCGCAGGGGCATCGTTGATCCCGTCCCCAACCATTGCCACGACCTTCCCCTCAGCCTGAAGCCGCTTGATCTCTTCGGATTTTTGATCGGGGAGGACTTCGGATAACACCCTGTCAATGCCAACCAAATGAGCGATGGCCGTTGCGGTGTATTGATTGTCTCCGGTTAGCATCACCGCTTCGAGACCGGCTTTCTTTATCGCTGCAACGGCTTCGGCTGCGTGTTCCTTGACCGAATCGGCCACGCTGATGATGCCGACGATCTCCTTGTTGACCGCGACGCACATGGCGGTGAAGCCGTGCTCGGATGTTTGCGTGACTTTCTCCTGGATACCACTGAGATCCAGACCTTCAGATTTTAAAAATCGAAGGTTGCCAACGTGCACAACTTCTTCGCCAACCGTGGCTCGAATGCCCAAACCAGACGTAGCCACAAAGTCCTTTGGATCGTCAAGCTTGGCGTTTCGTTCTTTGGCCGTTTTGAGAATTGCCTCACCGAGGGGGTGTTCGGATCCTTTTTCTGCCGATGCCGCGTAGAACAAAATTCTATCAGGCTCCCATCCGCTGTGTAGGGGAATGATTT
>JYMV01048908.1_pt1 | contig 70454 bp, 78 predicted proteins | sample 338911 | NCBI WGS metagenome assembly JYMV01 (sample SAMN03354496, study PRJNA234377) | hydrothermal vent metagenome | biome: Deep sea; feature: Hydrothermal plumes at the Eastern Lau Spreading Center, Western Pacific Ocean; material: Seawater | place: Tonga | collected 2009 | depth 2000 m m | reverse complement strand
ACAAGTTCTCATGCTCCTTGATATACTGACAGCTAATCAAATATATCAGATTGAGAGATACAAGGACGAATCGGGGCGCCGAAGGCATTAACTGCCACGTGATTTTTGCCGCTTGCTTGGGCTGGGATGCCCAAAACAAGCTTTCGCAAAAATAGTGGCGCGCTTGTTTTTTAAGACTTTAACCCAAAGTATTTTGGTTAGACTAAGGAGTATCTGAGCTCTTAACGGGTTCAGTTAATTCTTTAAGTTGCAGTAAGGAAAAGAGCGTTTTTAAGTACGGACATTCAGTATTTGTGTGCGAAGCCGCTTTGATTGTATTGCCTAAAATAGCATTAATTTCCATGGGGCGACCTGCCTGATAGTCTAGTAGCATGCTGGTCTTGTAGGGTGGCATTTGGTGGGTGTTGTTGATATTTGTGTCAATAATATCATTCGGCAACCGGTGGCCTAAGGCTTTGGCAATAGTGAAAACTTCTTGCATGATCGCACGTACCAACGGTTCTTGGGTTTGTAAAATGGTTTGCGTGCTGAGGCCGCCTGAGAGGACCGATAAGGGGTTAAAAGGGGCGTTCCAAATACATTTTTGCCATCGTGCGGTGGTAATGGATTCACTTAATTGGCAATCTATGCCAGCATTTTGAAATAGCGTGACTAATTGTTGGGTTTTTTCGCTATAACCGCGTGGTGCGTTACCTAATGTGAGTCGCCCGTACGCTAAATGTTCAATTTCACCATGGCTAATGCGATTACTGCAAATAAAAGCGAGCCCGCTGACGACCTCGTTATCAGGAAAAGCGGCGATGATTTCATCTTCAATCGCAATGCCGTTTTGAATGAGCACGATGGTGGTTGCTTTGCTGACAGCCGGTTTAATGAGTTTCACTCGATCAAGTGTATCGAGAACTTTGGTGCAGACTAACAGATAGTCAACAGGCGTTTTCACGGCTGGTGTTGAATTAAATGTTTGCTCGGGTTGAAATGGCCACTGACCTAATTCATGACTATTAATCTGAAAGCCGTGTTGTTTGATGTGTGGATAATCAGAGCGGCAAACGACAGAAACCTGTAGGCCTTGTCGGGCTAGAAGGCTACCGTAAAAACCTCCAATGGCGCCGGTGCCAAAGACTAAGGCGGTCGTCATAGGTTCAGTGTTTCTTTTAGAAAAGGGACGGTAACTTTGCGTTGCGCAGATAAGGTGGCGTGGTCCAGAATATTTAGCAAGGCCCAGAAGTCAGTCAGTTCGCGCGTATAGCGAGACAGAATAAAAGTAGCGGCCTGCGGAGAAATATCAAAACCCATGCGATGCGCTTTATGGCTGAGTGCAGCCATCAAGTTGGCGTCGCTTAAGCGTTCTAGTTTTAAGGTAAGCCCCCAGTTGAGTCGAGTTTTAAGGTCTGTTAAGGGGATATTTAATTGTGTGGGTAAACCGTTAGCGCTGATAATGAGGTGATTACCTTGTTCAGTAATGCGGTTAAAAAAATTAAAGTAGTGTTCTTGGTGATGTTGGATCTCATTGAGGAAATGAATGTTGTCTATACAAACTAACGCTAAGTTTTCTAGTCCTTCAAGAATGCTGGGGTCTGGGAGTTGCCCGCTTTTTAATTCCAGATAAAAAGTACTGTCTCCCGTTTGTGCGGTTTGTTGACAACAGGCCTGTAGAAGGTGTGTTTTTCCTGTGCCCGAGGGACCCCAAATAAAGATAAAAGGTTCGCCGTTTTTATCGCTACATTGCTTTAAATGGCTGACAACCTCTTCGTTGTCACCTGAGAAATAGTCGTCGAAACTTTGGTTGCTTCGGTGTTTGAAATCAAGGGGTAACTGCTTACTCATTGATCGGGGTTTTTTCCATTTAAACGAACATAAAGCGTGGCGCTCAGGAACAAGGTCAGGGCAATAATGGTTTCGCCGATAGCATACCAACGTTCGGTAAGATTAGCCATCGCTTCGACCAGTCCGTGAGTAATATACAATAAACTGACATAGGCCATCCAGGCAGTGCTCTTAGAGCGGCCGTGAAGAAAGCCGCGTAATGGTAGCAGTAGCGGTGTAACCGTGACGATGAGGACTAATGCAGTTGGAAAGCGTGCCGACGGCATGAGCAGTGTGTTCCAGGCCATCAGCAAAGAAAAGAGGCAGAAATAGGCGCTTATGGCCAAGGTGTAGTAAGTTTTTTTATTAAGTATCATGAGACATTAAGTTGGTGGGCAGTTTGGGCTAAGTGTTTACCCATGAGTTGGCATAAGGTTTTTTCATCGTTGCTTAAGGGTTGGCCGTGACTAGCGAGGTGGCTGGGTCCGTAAGGTGTGCCGCCGGTTTGAGTTTCCCGTAGGGCCGGTTCGCCGCAAGGAACACCCATAATTATCATGCCTTGGTGCATAAGCGGTAACATCATTGAGAGTAAGGTGCTTTCGTGGCCGCCATGCATGCTGCTGGAGGAGGTGAAAACAATAGCGGGTTTCCCGGTGAGTGCGCCGGCCAACCACAGTTCAGTGGTGCTATCAATAAAATGTTTAAGGGGTGCGGCCATATTGCCAAAATGGGTAGGGCTGCCGAGTGCTAAGCCGTGGCAGTTTTTTAAATCATCAAGCGTTGCATAGGGTGCCCCTTGGTCTGGAATGGTGTCTTCAGTAGTTTCGCAGACGGTTGACACATTAGGAACGGTTCGGATGATTGCGTTGGCTTTTTGGGTGGATTCAACGCCTCGGGCAATTTGATGAGCCATATCAATCGTTGAGCCATGTCGGCTGTAATAGAGAATTAGTACCTGAGTATCCATGCAATATTGTCTTTTGTAAGTAGTATTTTGGATTAGAAAAAAAGGGGTTATAAAATGGCGAGGACGTTTTCAGGGGGACGACCAATGGTAGCCTGATCATTGGCTAAAACAATGGGACGTTCGATGAGTTTGGGGTATTCAGTCATTGCTTTTATTAATGTGTCGGCGTCAAGTGAAGTATCGTTCAGACCGGCAGCCTTATAGTCAGGCTCATTTTTTCGTAGCAGTTCTCTGGGTTCAATAGCCAGTTTAGTTAAAATGGTTCTGATCTCTTCGGCGCTGGGGGGAGTCTCCAGATATTTTATAATTTCAGGTTCTATCCCTTGGTCTTGTATCAGTTGCAATGTTTGGCGTGATTTACTGCAGCGCGGATTGTGGTAAATAGTGACCTTCATGTTAGTTTCCTTAAAGCTTGAGTGAACGGGTCAATTCTATCATAGCCTTTGGGCGAATAGCCGGGTTAGTGCTGTGTTCTTGGTTTGTGTAGGTTGAGCGAGGACTGGTGTTGTGTTGGGTTATTATGGTACTTTAAGTTTATTTTTTTGATCTTGGATTAAAGTTAATGCAGTTACCTGAGTTCACTTCTGCGCGTGTTTTAGTGGTCGGCGATTTGATGCTTGATCAGTATTGGCATGGCTCAACGTCTAGAGTTTCGCCAGAAGCCCCGGTTCCTATTGTTCATGTTAATAACCGTGAGTTTCGCCCGGGTGGAGCCGGTAATGTTGCGTTAAATTTAGCCGAGTTGGGTGTGGATGTTACGTTGGTGGGATATTGTGGTCAGGATGAACCCGCAGACACCTTAACAACGGTATTAACACAAGCGGGGGTGGAGTGTTGTTTCATTACACTGGATGAATACCCAACGATTACTAAGTTGCGGGTTATGAGTCGAAATCAGCAGTTAATTCGCCTTGATTTTGAGGAAGATTTTCAGCAGTTCAACAGTGATCAGTTACTCGCTATTTGTCCGGCATTAATTCAGCAAGCCGATGTGGTTATTTTTTCAGATTATGGCAAAGGAACCTTGGTACACGTAGAGCAGTTAATCGCGTTGGCTGGGCGTTATAACAAGTCAGTATTGGTTGATCCTAAAGGGGTTGATTTTGACCGTTATCGAAAGGCAACGCTTATGACGCCTAATTTAAGTGAGTTTGAAGGGGTTGTCGGACCTTGCCCTAATCACGAAGTGTTGGCTGAGAAAGGCTATCAACTGATGGCTCGGTTGGATCTTGCAGGCTTGTTGATTACCCGGGGTGAGCATGGTATGACGTTGCTGCAGCATGAGGGTGAACCCTTGCATTTGCCGACCCAAGCGCGGGATGTTTTTGATGTAACCGGTGCGGGTGACACCGTTATCTCCGTGTTGGCGGCGAGTATTGCAGCCAATGAATCATTGGCGAATGCCACATGGTTAGCTAATTTGGCAGCAGGTATTGTGGTCGGTAAATCCGGCACCGCGACTGTTACTACATCTGAAATGACGCAAGCGCTACAAAGGCGACGACTGGGTCAGGGCGGTGTTGTTTCGGTGAGTGAACTAGAATCTGCAATTGCAAAAGCCCATAAAAATAACGAAAGCGTTGTTGCGACAAACGGGTGTTTTGATATTTTACACCCGGGGCATATTCGTTATTTGCAGCAAGCACGGAAGTTGGGGGACCGTCTGGTTGTATTAGTTAATAATGATGAGTCGGTCAGGCGATTAAAGGGCTCGGGTCGGCCAGTGAATAATTTAGCTCACCGTATGGAAATGCTTGCGGCTTTAGCGTGTGTTGATTGGGTTGTGGCCTTTAGCGAAGATACGCCGCAAGCCTTAATCGACCAATTGTTACCGGATATATTGGTGAAAGGCGGTGATTATCAAGCGATTACAGAGATTGCTGGGCATGAAAGTGTGCTTGCTAACGGTGGGGAAGTTAAAATTCTGTCTTTTATAGCAGGGCATTCGACGACTAATATTATTAATGCCATTAAGGGCGGCGAATAGTCTAGAGGTGTCGTTTTCGGTTAGACCCGTTGTAGAATTAACTCCAACGCCAGTTTGCTACCAAAATAAGCCAGTGCAAGAAAGATAAAACCAATAATGGTTCCGCGGATGGCTTTTTTTCCGCGCCAACCGTAACGAATGCGACCGAGTAATAAGCTACCAAATACGACCCATGCAAGGAGTGACAGGATTGTTTTGTGGGCAAGGTGTTGTGCAAAAAGATCCTCAAGAAAGAAAAAACCACTGAGTAGAGAGCCCGATAAAAAGAGCATGCCTGCTCCTATCATTTGAAATAATAAGAGTTCCATGGTTTGCAATGGGGGTAATGAAAGTACTAGTCTGTGTGGGCGATGACCATGGAGTTGTTGGTCTTGCATGGCCAATAGGATGGCTTGGAAAGCGGCTATATTAAAAAGGCTGAAGGCAATAATAGAGGTGAGAATATGAATGTTCATTTGCCAGGCGTGATTAACCAGGATTTGTGGTTCAATTGCAACGTTGCCCTCGAGTCCTAGCATCAGTGCGGCAATCGGAAAAATCGCAATGGCTAATTTGTCGATGGGTCGTGTTAATGCGGCTAACAGAAATAGCCAGACAACAATGTCGGAAATAAGTGAGCCAGCGGTAAAGAAATTCAGATTTAAGCCTTCGGGCGTAAATAATTTTTGGGTGACTGTCGTGGTATGTAAAAGCACAGCAATCCAGCCCAGAGTGAGTGGCTTTAGGTGCTGAAAAAAGCCATTAGGGAGCGTATCTCTGTTCTGGGCAATTAAAAATGCACTTAATAAATAACTGATAATAGTCAGATTATTGATTAATGGATGAATCATTAAAGCTGTCCTTATTGGATTAGTCTGGCATAATAGTCGCTTTTACTATAAAGCTATAATTAACTTAAGGAAACAAAGCTGTTTCTCTTGGAGAATAAAAATTATAACCTGTTTGGGCTCTGAGTGAGTCATATTTAAGAGTTGTGAAGGTGTTGTTCTATTATGTTTGAAAATTTAACGGATCGTTTAACGAAAACGCTTAAAGTCGTTCGTGGGCAGGGGCGTCTTACTGAAGATAATATTAAGGATACGCTGCGCGAGATTCGTCTGTCCTTGTTAGAAGCTGATGTTGCCTTGCCTGTGGTTCAGGCGTTTATTGCTGGGGTAAAAGCACGGGCAATAGGTGCCGAAGTGGAAACCAGTTTATTACCCAGTCAGGCCTTATTAAAAATCGTCCAAGATGAACTCATGACGGTGATGGGCGGTGCGAATGAAGGCTTGAATCTTAAAACCAATCCGCCGGCAATTATTTTGATGGCAGGTCTGCAAGGGGCCGGTAAAACCACAACGGTTGCAAAATTAGGCCGTTGGCTTAAGGAAAATCATAAAAAATCGGTCGGTGTTGTCAGTGCAGATATTTATCGACCTGCTGCGATTAAACAATTAGAGACGTTGGCCAATGACTTATCATTAGAGTTTTTTGACAGCGATGTTTCTCAAAAGCCGGTTGATATTGCCAAAAACGCCATTGCGAAAGCGCGCCGTAAATTTCTGGATGTATTAATTGTTGATACCGCAGGACGGTTGGCGATTGACGATGAAATGATGGCTGAGATCAAGGCTTTACATGCCGCGATTAAGCCGATTGAAACACTCTTTGTGGTTGATAGTATGACTGGGCAGGATGCGGCTAATACGGCGAAGGCATTTGATGAAGCCCTACCCTTAACCGGTGTTGTGCTCACGAAGGCAGACGGTGATGCGCGTGGTGGTGCAGCATTGTCGATTCGTCATATTACCGGGAAACCGATTAAATTCATTGGTACCGGTGAGAAGATGGATGAAATAGAGTTATTTCATCCAGATCGATTGGCTTCCCGTATCCTGGGTATGGGGGATATGCTGAGCTTGATTGAAGAAGTCGAGCGCAAGGTTGATCAGAAGAAAGCCGAACGGCTCGCGAAGAAAATTAAAAAAGGTCAGACGTTTAATCTGGAAGATTTTAAAGACCAGTTGCAACAAATGCAGAATATGGGCGGTGTCAGTTCTTTGTTGGATAAGCTACCCGGCATGAATAATTTATCTGAAAGCGTTAAAGATAAGGTTAATGATAAGGAACTAGCACGGCAAGTCGCTGTGATCAATTCTATGACGATTCAGGAAAGAAAATTTCCCGATATTATTAAGGGAAACCGGAAAAAGCGCATTGTTGCGGGTTGTGGTCAGGATCTTCAAAATCTGAATAAGTTATTAAAGCAGTTTAAAATGATGCAAAAAATGATGAAACGTTTCAAAAAGGGCAATATGGTTAATATGATGCGTGGATTAAAGAGCAATATGGGTGGTATGGGCGGTGGTATAGGCAGCTAAGGTGCTTATTAGTTTGTATGGGGACGGTTTTTATTGGGTTGGGATGCAATTATTTCTTCACATTCTGCTAAAAGTCCGTACAATGATCCGATTTATTTGATTATAGTTTTGTGAGGTAATTTTAATGGTAACCATTCGTCTTGCTAGAGGTGGTGCAAAAAACAGTCCTTTTTATCATGTCGTTGTGGCAGATAGTAGAAGGAGTCGTGATGGGCGTTATATTGAGCGTCTTGGTTTTTTTAACCCATTAGCACGGGGTAATGAAGAAAGATTACGCTTGGACGTTGACCGCGTAACGCATTGGAAATCCCACGGTGCACAAACTTCAGAGCGTGTTGCTAAGTTGGTAAAAGAAGCAAAGAAATCGGCGGCTGAATAAAAGATTACAAGTGGCAGAAACGCATCTTGTAATAGGTAAAATCACCGGTGTTTTTGGTGTTAATGGCTGGGTTAAGGTTTTTTCAGACACCAGTCCGAGAGAAAATATAGTGAATTATACGCCCTGGTTATTAGAGAAGGGGCGCGAACAGCGGTTGTTGAAGGTAATCGATGGTCGAATTCAGGGTAAAGGTATTGTGGCCCGCTTGGAAACGATTGAACGTTGTGAACAAGCAGAGTCTTTATGTGGTTGGACGATTTCAATAGCACGTAGTCAGTTACCTGAGCCAGAGAAAGATGAATACTATTGGTCAGATCTTGTCGGTTTGGCGGTTGTGACCACAACGGGTGTTTCTTTAGGGGTTGTTGATCATCTTTTAGAAACCGGAGCGAATGATGTTCTTGTGGTTCAGGGTGAGAGTGAACGGCTGATCCCTTTTATCCAAGGATCGGTTGTGAAAAAGATTGATTTAGTAGCGGGCCTAATTGACGTTGACTGGGATCCTGATTTTTAGTGGCTAGCATGCGCTTTGATGTGGTGACTCTGTTTCCTGAGATGATTCAACAGACGGTGGGTTTTGGCGTTGTCGGTAGAGCCATAGACCGTCGTTTAGTTGATTTAGCGACATGGAATCCCCGGGATTTTACCGAAGACCGGCATCGAACGGTAGATGCTAGGCCTTACGGTGGTGGACCTGGCATGGTGATGATGTATAGACCCTTACAGGAAGCGATCATAAACGCTAAAAAGGCGGGTGATGGTGCAGCCAGAAAAGTTATTTATTTAAGTCCACAGGGTAAACCGCTAACCCAAGATTTATTGGTAAAGACCTGCGAACTATCACAGTTGATCTTGGTAGCAGGTCGTTATGAAGGCATTGATGAGCGGTTAATAACCGCAGAGATCGATGAAGAATGGTCGCTGGGGGATTATGTGATCAGCGGCGGTGAATTGGCTGCGTTAGTGGTTATAGATGCAGTGACTCGGTTGTTACCGGGTGTGTTGGGTGCTAAGGAATCGGCTCAGCAAGATTCGTATATGAATGGGTTGTTGGATTGCCCGCATTATACCCGACCAGAGTCGATAGACGGTCATGCGGTTCCGGACGTGTTATTGAGTGGTAATCATGCGGAAATTGCTCGTTGGCGACTACAACAAGCATGGGAAAATACGCGGTCTAAAAGACCGGATTTATTAAATGAGATTGCGTTGTCTGCTGAGCAGGCGGCCTTATTGAACGAGATTAAAACTAAGAGTTAAGGGTGTGTCATGAGTAATATTATTGAGCAACTGGAACAAGAACAATTAAAGACCAATATTCCGGATTTCAACCCCGGTGATACCGTCGTTGTTCAGGTCAAAGTAACAGAGGGAAGCCGTGAAAGACTACAGGCTTTTGAGGGTGTCGTGATTGCTAAACGGAACCGTGGCGCTAATTCAGCGTTTACGGTACGTAAGATCTCTCATGGTGAAGGTGTTGAACGTGTTTTCCAAACACATAGCCATATGGTGAGTGACATTATTGTTAAGCGTCGTGGTGATGTGCGTCGTGCTAAATTGTATTACTTGCGTGACTTACGTGGTAAACGTGCACGTATTAAAGAAAAACTTAAGTAAGCAGAAACTTGAGCTTTTTAAAAAAGGCAGCCTTCGGGCTGTTTTTTTTTGACTACCACTTGCGTGCACAGGGTTTAGGGAGACCTTTTGATATAACGGCATTGAATTCAGTATACTGCTTACGTTACCCGCTAACGTTTAGTTAATTAACGATGAGTGCTAAGAATTTAATTGACCTATTTTTAGATGCGACTTGGTCTGAACAGGGGTTGAGTGAGAATACACTCAGTGCTTATGGCAGTGATTTAATGATTTTTGCCAATTTTTTGGCATCAAAAAGTTTGCTTGATGTGGGCAGTAGTGATATTTCACAATTCATGGCGATGCGGTTTGAGCAAGGTGTGAGTCGGCGCTCAGCGGCTCGAATGTTGTCATCGTTACGTCAGTTTTACCGTTATTTAGTGCGCGAGAATCAACTTAAAGTAGATCCTACCATGCATATTGAGCCACCGCAGTTAGGTCGTCCGTTGCCGGTGAGTTTGTCTGAACAAGACGTTGAAAAATTACTGGCAGCACCGGATGTGCTTTTGCCGTTGGGTTATCGTGACCGAACCATGTTGGAGTTGCTTTATGCGACAGGGCTTCGGGTTTCAGAATTGATAGCACTCCGCTTTGAACAAATCAGTTTGCGTCAAGGTTCGGTACGTATTGTTGGAAAAGGCAATAAGGAACGATTGGTTCCTGTGGGTGAACAAGCATTGAGTTGGTTAGAACAATATATTAGCGCTGCGCGAGAAGCTATTTTAGCCGGTCGACAAAGTGATTTTTTATTTGTAACGAATCGGGGTTCAGCGATGACCCGGCAAGCCTTTTGGTATTTGATTAAGCGTTATGCCAACGTGGCCGGTATTACTACAACGTTGTCGCCTCATACCTTGCGTCATGCCTTTGCCACACATTTGCTAAATCATGGTGCTGACTTAAGAGTGGTACAATTATTACTCGGACACAGTGATTTATCGACAACACAGATTTATACACATATTGCACAAGAGCGCTTAAAAGAATTGCATCAGCAATTTCATCCAAGAGGTTAATTGACATGACAACGACTATTCACCCAACGGCGTGTATCGCCGATAATGTTAAACTTGGTGACGGGGTTATTATTGGTCCGTATGCGGTGATAGAGCCGGATGTGGTACTGGGTGATGGTTGTGAAATTGAAGCGCATGCCGTGATCAAACGTTTTGTGCGCATGGGAAGTGGTAATCGGGTGCACTCGCATGTGGTGCTGGGTGATTTACCGCAAGATATTGCTTTTAGTGCTGAAACGGTGAGTTACTTAACCATCGGCGGTAACAATGTTTTTCGTGAAGGCTTTACCGCACACCGGGCAACGGTTGTTGAAGGGGCGACGGTGATTGGTTCACAGTGTTTTTTTATGAACCACAGTCATGTTGCGCATGATTGTGTTATCGGTGACCAGACTATTTTTGCAAATAATGTCGCTATGGGTGGTTTTGTTGAAGTGGGGAATAATGTTTTTATGGGCGGTGCTGTGGTGGCGCACCAATTTTGCCGCATTGGTTGTTTTGCAATTGTCAGGGGAACCTCCGGTTTAAGTATGGATGTTTTACCCTTTACTACCGCAGGCGGTGCCCCGGCTAAACATTACCGACTTAATTCAGTGGGTTTACGGCGGGCCGGCATTAGGGGCGAACGTTACAAAGTGTTGACGACGGCCTTTAGGCTACTTAGAGCGCAAGAGTCGATTGCTGATCTGGATGAGACCCCGGAAATTAGTATTTTGAAAGCGTGGCTGGCGGTCAAGTCAAAACGCGGCGTTCATGGATTTAAGTAAGCGTCTTATAATAAAAAATATTTTTTAAGTAAAAATGTCAGCCATGAAAAAAATTAAGAGCGCGGTTATTGGTGCCGGATATTTGGGCAAATTTCATGCGGAAAAATATGCGGTCTTACCGGATTGTGAGTTAGTGGCCGTCGTGGATGTTAATCAACAGGCAGCTAAAGAAATAGCGCAGAAACACCAAACACAGGCGTTAACAGATTACCACCAGTTATTAGGACAGGTTGATGCAGTCAGTATTGTAGTGCCAACCACATTACATCATCGGGTGGCTTTAGATTTTATTAATCACGGGGCGCATGTGTTGGTGGAAAAGCCAATTACGGTAACCGTTGAAGAAGCGGATGAATTGATCGCCGCAGCAAAGGCCAATAATGTGTTATTACAAGTCGGTCATTTAGAGCGTTTTAATCCCGCAGTTATGGGGTTAGATCATTTACCGGATAAGCCGCTGTTTATTGAGTCACATCGCTTATCGCCCTTTAACCCGCGTGCTAATGATGTCAGTGTGGTTCTGGACTTAATGATTCATGATATTGATATTATTTTAGCATTAGTGGATTCGGAAATAGAACGCCTTGATGCCAGCGGTACGCCGGTTTTAACGAAAGGAACCGATATCGCTAATGCACGGATTGTGTTTAAAAGTGGCTGTGTTGCTAATGTGACTGCCAGTCGGGTCAGTATGAAAATGGAGCGTAAAATGCGTATGTTCCGCCCCAGTTGTTATGTGTCGGTTGATTTTCAGAATCGTGTCCTGACTCAGCATCAGATTGGCGATAAGGAAATGTTTCCAGGGATTCCTGATATTAAAACGAATGAGTCGACCTTTGAAAACGGCGATGCTTTATTAGAAGAGATCAAATCATTTTTACACTGTATTAAGACCGGTGAGGAACCGTTAGTCAGTGGTGAGTCCGGAAAAAGAGCACTACAAGTTGCAATACAAATTAGCCAACTCATTAATTAGTGGGTTCGGTCTGATCAGTTATCTTGTTATTGATAATCAGTTCATAAAGTTAAGAGATAAGGACAGTAATAATGATTCCAATGGTAAACCTGAAAGCAGAATACAGCGAAATAAAAACTGAGATCCAACAAGGCATCAATGCGGTTTTAGATAGTTGTGCTTTTATTTTAGGACCGAATGTGCAGGCGTTTGAGCAAGAGGCGGCTGATTATTTAGGGGTTAAGCATGCGATTGGGGTGGCCTCTGGCACCGATGCGCTGCATTTGGCATTGGTGGCGGCCGGTATCGGCGAAGGCGATGAAGTGATTACCTCAGCCTTTACTTTTATTGCCACGGCAGAAGCGATTCGTTATGTCGGGGCGACACCGGTTTTTGTTGATATCGATGCAAAGACACTTAATATTACAGCAGAAACTATTGCCGGTGCTATTACCGCTAAAACCCGCGCCGTGATGCCGGTTCATCTATTCGGGCAGCCGGCTGATATGGGTGCGATTAAGGACTTGTGTCAGCATCAAAAGCTTAAATTGATTGAAGATTGTGCGCAATCTTTTGGCGCTTCGATTGACGGCCAACAAACCGGTAGTTTTAGCGATGCGGCGGGATTTAGTTTTTTTCCCAGTAAGAATTTAGGGGCCTACGGCGATGGAGGGTTAGTGACCACCTCATCCGATGAAATAGCCGCAATGATAAAAAAACTACGTAATCACGGCTCTGATGTGCGTTATTACCATGATGTGATTGGTTATAACAGCCGGCTAGATGAAATGCAGGCCGTTATTTTGCGGGCAAAGTTAAAGCGCATTGAGAACAGTAATCAACGCCGGCGGGCAGTGGCACATTTGTATTCTGAGTTACTACAGGGCTTGCCTTTGGAAACACCGTTTGAAGATAAGATGGGTGTGCATGTGTATCATCAGTACACGATCTTATCAGATCATCGGGAAACGATTCTAACCGCTTTACAGGCACAGCAGATCGCTTGTGCGGTGTACTATCCCGTACCGTTGCATCAACAAGCGGTCTTTTTAGACAGTTGTCAGGGTTTATCTTTACCGGTTACAGAATCGGTTGCAGCACGTTGTCTTTCGCTCCCTATTTGTCCTAGTCTGAGTGATAGTCAAATCAGAGAGATTTCGGCGATTATTAGCGATACGTTGTCCTAGCGTGTTGAGCAGTTAAGGCGTGGAGAACGGGGCGTTGACAGATAAGCGTATAAAAAATCCGAGTGTCATGATCGTGGCCGGAGAAGCGTCCGGTGATCGTCACGGTGCAGAATTGTTCTTGGCGCTTAAAGAAATGTCTCCTGCGGTAAAAGGCATCGGTATGGGGAGTACCTGTATGCGCGAGGCGGGCATTGAATTGTGTTTTGATGCCGCCAATATTGGGGTGATTGGTGTTGTGGAAGTGCTGCGGCATTACCGTGAAATCAGGCGGGCCTTAGCGTTGGTTAAGAAAACGCTACGTGAACAACAGCCTGACCTCTTAATTTGTGTCGATTATAAAGAGTTTAATTATAAATTAGCCGCATACGCTAAATCGTGTGGCGTTAAAGTGCTCTTCTATGTCAGCCCGCAAGTGTGGGCCTGGCGGCCGGGGCGCGTTAAGAAGTATGGTCGGGTGATTGATATGATGGCCGTCATCTTTCCTTTTGAAGTCCCTTACTATGAACGAGAAAATGTACCGGTTCGTTATGTGGGTCACCCTTCAGTGGATGCGGTGAAGCCCAAGTTTACCAAGGCAGAGGTGCGAGGCCATTTTAAAATTGACTCAGCTACACCGGTTATTGGCCTGTTACCCGGTAGTCGGCAAAATGAAATAAAGCGGTTATTACCGGTGATGTTAGCGGCGGCTGAAAAGATTGCTATAGAGCAACCGGAGTGTCAATTTATTTTGCCCCAGGCAGTTTCCGTCAGCGATGAATTGATAGCGTATTATTTGGCAGCAGCGATGGTTAACGTACGCGTGGTCAAACAAGAATTTTATGATGTGGTGCAGTGTTGCGATGCGGTGTTAACCACGTCGGGGACCGCGACATTAGAAATTGCACTGCTAGAAGTCCCGATGGTGATTGTCTATAAACTGTCGGCCATGACCTATTGGCTGGCTCGATTGTTGGTTAATATTAATTTCATTGGTTTACCGAATATTATTGCCAATCAAGGAATTGTTAAAGAACTCATTCAACATGAAGCCACCGCTGAAAATATGGCCCGTGAAGTGTTGGCCATTTTTAACGATCAGCACTACCGGGCGGGTATTTGCAAACAACTTTCGGCCGTTAAACAGCAGTTAGGCCAAGGCGGCGGTTCGGTCAATATGGCGAAACTGGCGTTAGAAATGCTCGCTTCCTAAACTGAATATTTATCCTACCCTTACCTTGTTCTAAAAAAACAATGGTGTCATCAAGGTGTCACATTAGCCCTCTATCCTTGCCCTACGAATTTTTTATACCGTTTAATCTGAAATGAATGAATGAATTGATTTATAGGGGCATAGTTATGTCAAAACAAGTAACACGTGCAGTGGGTCTAGTTGTACTCGGCGTTGCGGCTGTTTTAGCAAGTACGCAAGCTGTGGCAGTGGATCAGGATTTACTTAAAATATTACGTGAAAATGGCGCGATTACGCAAAAACAATTTAAGCAACTCACTGAAAAGAAAGTGGCATCCGATGCTTCTGTTATCAGTGCCGTTAAAGACACCCAGTATAAGATCTCAACGGGTAAGAAAGGAATTAGTATTAAATCAACCGATGGGGCCTATGAGTTTGCTGTCGGTGGCCGTGTTCAAACCGATGTGAATTTCTTTTTTCCAAACAGTGAGGCTGGAAATGGTATGGAAGCACGTCGGGTTCGTTTGAAAGGCTACGGTAAATTAGCCCATGACTGGAAGTACAAGGCCGAAATTGACTTCTCAGAATATCAAAAAATTGATTTAACCGATGGTTGGTTGGCTTATACCGGTTTTGATAATGTAACGATTAAAGTGGGTCATCAGAAAGTGCCTTTTAGTTTTCAATCTGAAAACAGTTCGAATTGGCAAACGTTTCAGGAACGGGCACAAACCGATGCTTTTATTGACACGCCTTATTTAGGTCGTCGTAGAATGGGCCTGACGGTAGCTTATGATAATGACCTTTTTTATGGCCGTGCCGGTGCTTTTGCTGCAGGGATTAATGAAGACGGAGAATTTAACCAGAGTTTTGGAACGGCGGCAAGGGGCTTAGTGTCTTTGGTGAATGACGAAGATAAGCATTTTCATGTGGGGGGTTCCGTGCATTACCGTGATACCACAGTTAATGATGGCGTCGAATTAAGGTTCAAATATCACCCTGAAGCGCATATTGGCGGTACCTGGATTGATAGTGGCTCGGATCTTTCCGAAGACAGTATTCTAGCCGCCAATGCTGAGATTGCAGGTTTTCTTGGACCACTTCATGGGCAAGCAGAATTTACCACGATGAATGTGGAACGGACGGGTGGATTGACCGATTTGAATTTTTATAGTTACTATGCTGAGGTGGGTTATTTCTTAACCGGTGAACAGATGAACTGGAAACAATCAGCCGGTCAATGGAAACGAGTCAAAGTTGGTCATGAAGTCGGTAACGGCGGTATCGGGGCTTGGGAAGTAGCCGCGCGTTACAGTCATCTTGATCTTTCTGATGGGAGTTTTAGCACTGCAGGTCGAACGAATAACTGGACAGCCGCTCTCAACTGGTGGGCAACCAATAATGTGGCACTGCGTTTGAATTATGTTTTCTCTGATCGTGATTTAGTTACCGAAACACCGGAAGACGATTTTGTTCACGCCTTAACAGCCCGTGCTCAGGTGGTCTTCTAGAGATGTAAAATGTCCTTAGGAGCTTAGTCGTATAAAACGTTCCTGAAAGTAATAAAAAAGCCCTGCTGAGTTATTGGTAGGGCTTTTTTTTGCCGTTAAAGGGCGGTAAAAAAAGCACACTTTCTACGCGAGAGCGGGATAAATAAAATCGGAGCGTCACTGAGGGTGTTAATCAGCATAGAAAATATTTTTAGGGTGAATGGGTTGAAATCCAATGCCGTTGTGCTAAATATTTCGTGGGCTAAGTTTGTGGGGTAGAATCTGGAAAAACGTGTTGATGGTTTGGTTTTTTTAGGTCGCCCTTGAGGTCATACGTTTCCCCTCAAATAAAGTGCAGATGGACTCAGCCCACCTATTCTCTTATCAGTGGTGTTTTGGGTTAAACGCTGCGATTAAGCCAAAATACAAATTATAATAAAGGGCCAAGATCAGGGTATTCAGACAATAGTTGTTGTCTGAAAGTTTCTATCTGGCTGTCATCAAAGCGCTGCGTTCTGGGAATGGTGATCTTAATATCACGAACGATAGTCATCGGCGAGTTGGATAAAAAAATCAGCCGGTCAGCCAGGGTAATGGCTTCTCTTAAATCATGGGTGACAAATAAGACCGTGTGTTGCTGTTGGTCCCACAGTGTTATCAGTTGTTTTCGAATCTTACGCGCGGTGGGGGCGTCTAAAGAAACAAACGGTTCATCCATTAAGAGAATGTCCGGATTGATAGCAAAGGCTCTTACCAAGGCTACACGGCGGCTCATGCCCAGAGATAAACGCTGGGGGTAAGTTTCTTGAACCGCTGTGAGTTTCATTGATGCCAATAATTCATCAACGGTATGGGCGGGAGTGTGGAGGGGCAAAACCAGTTCAATATTTTCTCGTACCGTCCGCCACGGTAGCAGTCTGGGGTTTTGAAAAACATAGCCTATTCGGCAGTCTTGTTGGGGGGTGCCAAAAGTAATCGAGCCTTGATAGTTTTTGTCGAGCCCGGCAATTAAATTAAGGAGTGTACTCTTGCCACAACCAGAAGGGCCAATGAGGCAGACAAATTCACCGGAAGGGATGTGGAGTTCTAGGTGAGCAATAATACGGTCTGAGTGAGGAAATTTTTTATCTTCAATCGTAAGGTTAATATCAGTCATCGTTGCCACCGTCGACCATAGCGATCTAAAGGTTTGAGTAGACTGATTTCGATAATCTGTATGACAGTAATGAAGGCGATGGTATAGGCTAAGATACTGGCAACATCAAACAGTTGAAAAAATAAATGTAATTGAAACCCCATGCCATCACTGCGGCCGAGTAATTCAACGACTAGGACGATTTTCCAGGTCAGGGCAATACCGGAACGCGCTGCGGCCATAAAGTAGGGATGGAGTTGTGGCCAGATGACCTGCGTTAATATTTTTTTCCGGGTAAGACGGTAGCTTTGCGCCATTTCTAACAGGTCTTTATCCAGTGATTTAGCCCCTTCTCTGAGCGTCACAATAACATTGGGAAGTTTATTAACGACCACGGCAAGAATAGCGGCAACTTCACTGAGGCCAAACCAGACGTAACACAAAATAATGGTGACCAGTGCCGGAATATTTAGAAAAATGATCAGCCAGTTATCAAAGAAATGGTCGATGGTAGGGGTTCTTCCTAATAAAATACCTAACGCTGATCCCAGTATCATCGCAATAATAAAGCTGGTTGTTAAGCGAAATAAAGTCATGCCTAAATGATGTAATAGGTCGCCGTGATAAATTTCAGACCATAAAACTTCAGCGACTTTGATTGGCTCAGGCAGTACTGGTGTTGCCAGCCAACTGGCGATGCCGTGCCATAATAAAATAAAAACAAACAGGGACAGCCCGGCTAAATAACGGGTGCGCTGAGGATTGACAGTCGATGTCATGGTGCTGAAGGCATCCAGAAGGTTCCGGGATTAATATGTTCAGACTGGCCCGTTAAACGGTTGTTACTGAGTTTTTTTAACAGCGTGTAAATTTTTTCAGCACCTTCGTGTTCTGCAGTTCCCCATTGTTTAATACGGCCGTCACAGTAGCGTTGGCGTAAGAGTTGGGCGGTTTTTTGATTGTTCGCTTTGGTTAACGGAACAATTTTTTGCCAACTGGCATCGTTAAGACATAACTGTGCTTTGGCTAAATCCAGGTTGTTGAAAAAACGCGTGAGTACTTTGGGGTGTTGGTTGGCAAAGTCTTGTTGAAAAACATAACCGAGCATCGGTATTTTTTGTTCAATACCCAGTCCTGAGATAATATCACTGCCGCTGAGCAGTGAACGAAAGCCCTTGGCTTCGAGTTTAGCGCCATAGTGCCAGTAGGTCATCACAGCATCGAGATGGCCTTGTTCCAGTTGGTGGCTCAGGAGCGGGGGTGCGCCAAAGACCGGTTCAAGGTGTTCTTTAAGGGTTAAGCCCGAGCGTTGGCTGAGCGTTTGTAACAATAGCCAGTTTTTATCTAAAGCACCGCCGGCAATCCCTAACTTCTTACCGATGAGGTCGTTAACAGAATGGATGGCGCTCTTTGGAGCTACCATGAGTCTACCCGAGGCGGTTGAATAAGGGTAAAAGCTAAAGTTAAAGCCATTTTCGCGCTGTCTGGAAACCCAAACCCAGTCCGCAACAATCATATCAACAGCACCGGATTGCAGTGCAATCTTACCGGCTTGTGGGCTGGTTAATCGGCGGATATCCAGATTAAATGAAGGTGTTTTGATTTCATTTTTAAGGGCGGTTAGCTCCCAGTTGACGGTGCCAAAGGCTAAGACGCCCAAACGAATCGTGGGCTTTTCTTCTGCGAGCGAGGGGGTTGCAACCAAAAGCCCGGCTAGCAAACTAATTATGAGTTTTTTCATGGGGAGGGAGGATTAAAATAATAAACAGTTATTCTAACGCGGCATCGGTTTTGAAGCGAGATTGATGCCAAGAAAAATGTTATTATGAACTTTTATGCGGGTTTTCTTATCGGTTATTTTTTTATTTTATGCAGATGCAGCCAAAATTAATTGATTCTTTTGGGCGTACGGTAAATTACTTACGATTGTCAGTCACTGATCGTTGTGATTTTCGCTGTGTCTACTGTATGTCCGAAGAAATGACTTTTATGCCCCGGGCACAAATCTTGACGTTGGAAGAGATCTATCAGGTTGCCAAGGCCTTTACTGAACTCGGTGTTACTAAACTAAGAGTGACCGGTGGAGAGCCGTTGATTCGTCGAAATATTCTTGAATTGTTGAATAAGTTAGGCAATCTTCAGGGATTAGATGAGTTAGTGATGACTACGAATGGTTCTCATCTTGATAAAATGGCACAAGACCTGAAAAAGGCCGATGTTAAACGGCTTAATATCAGTCTGGATACCTTAAATCCTGAGCGTTTTAAACGGTTAACCCGAACCGGCGATTTGCAACAGGTCTTGCGCGGGATAGTGGCTGCTAAGGAGCAAGGCTTTGAGCGGATTAAATTGAATGCGGTTATTTTAAAAAACCGAAACCACGATGAGGTTGTTGATTTAGTGCGTTATGCGGTGGAGCACGGTTTTGATATTAGCTTTATTGAAGAAATGCCCTTAGGGCAGGTTAGTGATCATAGCCGCGCCGAGGCTTATTACCCCAGTTATAAAATTCGGGAAGATCTTGCGCAGCATTTTAGTTTGTCGCCGACGACTGATAAAACCGGTGGGCCGTCTAATTATTTTAGGGTTGATGGCGGTGCTACTCGTGTTGGTTTTATTTCACCGCACAGTGAGAATTTTTGTAGTCAATGTAATCGGGTTCGGTTAACGGCGGAAGGACGATTGTTGTTGTGTCTCGGTAATGAGGATTCGGTTGATTTGAAAAAAGTACTACGTTCAAATCCAGGCAATCTGGAGTTATTGAAACAAACGATTGTTGAGGCTATGAAGATTAAACCCGAAAAGCATGAATTTAATCTCCAGGAAAAGCCGGTTATCTTTCGTCACATGAATGTGACCGGTGGGTAGTAAGTCACTTTTTTACGATCATTGGTTGCCGAACTGCCGCTAACGGTTGACTAATAGCCGGGATAGGATGTTTTCATAAATAGTTGAGAGTGTTTCTAGATCTTCAATGCGGACATGTTCATTTATTTTGTGAATACTCTCATTAATAGGCCCCAGTTCTATCACTTGAGCACCGGTCGGTGCGATAAACCGTCCATCTGATGTGCCGCCACCGGTATCGTCAACCGGTTGATAGCCGGTGACGGTTTCAATGGCTTGATGGCACGCTGAAATAAGTTCGCCTTTGTCTGTTAAGAACGGATTGCCTGATAAACGCCAGTCTAAGGTGTAGTTAAAATTATATTTATCCAAGATGGCATGGGTTCGGTCTTTAATCGTTTGTTCATTTAAAGCCGTAGAAAAGCGTAGGTTAAATAATATTTCAGCATGACCGGGGATAATGTTTTCAGCACCGGTACCGGCATTAATATTGGAAATTTGTAAACTGGTTGCGGGGAAGAACTGATTACCGTGATCCCAAACTTCTTGGGTTAATTCAGTGAGTGCCGGGGTGACGGCATGGATAGGGTTTTCAGCAAGGTCCGGATAGGCAACATGGCCTTGAATACCCTGAACGGTTAGTTTGGCGCACAATGAGCCTCGGCGTCCGACACGGATGACATCGGCGATTTTTTTATTACTGGAAGGTTCGCCCACCAGACACCAGTCTATTTTTTCATGACGTCGTTCTAACACATCAATCACTTTAACCACGCCATTAGTGGCAATACCTTCTTCATCACTGGTAATCATCAGGGCAATTGAGCCGGCGTGGTCGGGATGTTTTTCGATAAAGCGTTCGCAAGCGGTGATAAAGCAAGCGATACCGCCTTTCATATCGGCGGTTCCGCGGCCATAAAGTAAATCGCCTTTAGTCGTCGGTGCAAAAGGCGGGGTGTCCCATTCATTCAGAGGGCCCGGTGGAACAACATCGGTATGACCCAGAAAGACAAATAAAGGGGCGGATTGACCGCGACGTAACCAGATGTTTTGGGTATCGTCAAAATCAAGCCGTTCGTCGACAAAACCGAGTGGGGTCAGGCGCTGTGCAATTAAATCCTGACAGCCTTCATCGTTAGGGGTTATTGAGGGTTTTTTTATAAGAGCTTCTAGTAATGCCAGTGTTTTTGTCATGATTTAATTTTTAATGAGCTTAAAGAATCAGTGTTTTAATTTGAGATGAACAATGGATTTATTTTAGGTTAAGTGTTGCTGATAGAGTGGTTCTGAGAATCCGACGAAGGCTTGAGTGGGGCCAATCAAAACCGGTCGTTTAATTAACGTTGGGTGCAATAACATAAATTCAAGCGCTTGTGCTTGGTCGAGGTTTTCCCGCGCTTCGACAGGAATGTCTTTCCAGCGGGTGCTGCGCCGGTTAAGTAGTGTTTGCCAAGGGATCTGCTCGGCTATTTTGGTCAGTTGATCACGGCTCAGGCCATCGACTCTGAAATCATGGAATTGATAATCAATCGCATGTGCCTCCAGCCATTTTCTGGCTTTACTCACGGTGTTGCAGTTTTTTATGCCGTACAGTGTGATCATTGCTTTGAATGTTTAGGCTATTGAGTGGCGTTGATAAGGCTTATGAGGATGTTATTGTGCCAAGAGATCAGGCTCTCTACAAGGGTCAGTCTTAAGAAAGTTATTGGTTTTGATCCGGCTGGTAAGTTATTTTATAAACAGTACCGCTAAAGTCATCAGAAAGGAACAAGTTGCCATGGCGGTCTTCAGCAATATCAACCGGACGGCCAATAACATTGCCTTGAGTTTCAAAACCGGTAATAAAATCGTGCTGGCGGTTAGGGGTGGAATCATTAAGGTCTACGGCGATTATTTTATAACCGATTTTGGTGGAGCGGTTCCAGGAACCGTGCAAGGTGATCAGTGCTTTTTCCCGTAAATGGGCGGGAAAGCGTGGGTGTTTAAGAAAAAGTAGTGCGAGGGGAGCGCTGTGGGCGCTCAGTGAATGGTACGGAGGCGTACTGCGGGTAATCTCATGCTGTTTCTCTGAGCCATACTGAGGATCAGGGTGATTATTGCCATAGCTATAGGGCCAGCCGTAAAAATGGCCTTTTTGAATCCAATTAATTTCATCGGGGGGGGTGTTATCACCTAAGAAATCACGGCCGTTATCTACGCCGAATAAACGCTGGGTGTCCGGTTCCCAGGCAAATCCTACTGTGTTTCGAAGGCCGGTTGCATAGATTTCGCCGTGACTGCCGTCGGGGTGGTATTTAAGCAGTGTGGCACGAAAATTGTTGGACTCTTCACACACATTACAACTGGAACCTACAGCAATAAAAAGTTGACCGTCAGGGCTGAACTTAATGGTTCGGGTCCAGTGATTACCGCCGTTGGGAAGATTGCTAATAATGGTTTGATAGTCGCCGGAAATTTGCTGGCTGACCGAGTCGTAATGGATTCGGCCAATGGCGTGACTTTCTGCAATATAAAGCCAGTTCTTGTAAAGAGCTAAGCCGCTGGGTAAGTTAAGGCCGGAAAGTAAGGGGTGGGCTTGTCGGGTCGTTTTGGGGTTGGGCGGTGTTTTTTTCAGTAAGACGACTTGCCCCTTTTTAGGCAGCGTGGCGATTAAATCGCCGGTGGGTGTTGGCAGTAATGTACGCACCCCGGGAAGGTTTGCGGCAAAGAGGGTTATTTTAAAATCTTTTGGTAGCTTCAGCGTTGTTTTCAGTGTGTTTGCACTGGGAGTTTCTTTGGGAAGCAGTGGGATATTGATGCTAAAACGAAAGGTAATCGTAAGCCACAATAAAGTACCCGCAATAAAAAAAAGGCAGATTTTTTTAGTGTACACAGTGATTTCTCAGTATTAAAAGGATAAGCCCGCTGGGTTTCGTAGTGATAGTCATACGGTGGTTTCTTGAAAAATAGGAGGAACAATGGTTTTTTATTCTTGTCCAAATCATCATAGCTTATTGGTGGGTAAAAATTTTATTAATCAATGGCTTACGGGTCAGTTTAGGGGTTTTATTATACGGGTGACTGTTATGTATGATCAATATTTAGGGGAATTTATTCTAATAGGGCTTTTATCTTGGAGTCTGGGGTATTTGATTGAAGAGCGGACGGTTTTTTATCGTGTGTTAGCGTGTGTTTGGGGCGTGTTGAAAAGATCAATAAAACAGTTAGAGCAAAGGTACCTTCACCATCATCATATCAGCTAGTCTTTAAAAATAAAAAGCCGTCAGACCGTTATTAACGGTCTGGCGGCTTTTTTAAGGATTAACGAACTTTTAATCTCTTAATAATTCATTAATACCGGTTTTGCTGCGCGTACGATCATCAACTTGTTTGATGATAACGGCGCAATATAAGCTGTGACTACCGTCTGCAGCCGGTAGGTTGCCTGAGACGACAACTGAACCCGCTGGGATACGGCCATAACTGATTTCACCGGTCATGCGGTTGAATATTTTAGTGCTTTGGCCAATATAAACACCCATCGAGATAACAGAACCTTGTTCAACGACTACGCCCTCTACAATTTCAGAACGTGCGCCGATAAAGCAGTCGTCTTCAATGATAGTTGGGCCGGCTTGCAAAGGTTCTAAGACGCCACCGATGCCAACGCCGCCGGATAAATGCACATTCTTACCAATTTGTGCGCAGGAGCCTACGGTCACCCAGGTGTCTACCATGGTGCCGCTATCGACGTAAGCACCAATATTGACATACGATGGCATCAAAATTGCGCCAGAGGCGATGTAAGAACCGTGACGTGCATTTGCATTGGGTACAACGCGAACGCCGGCTTTTTGGAAATCTTCAGGGGTGTAAGTGGCAAATTTTGTTTCAACTTTGTCGTAATAACGATTAACACCGCCATCCATAACACGATTTTCATTAATTCTAAAAGAAAGTAAAACTGCTTTTTTAAGCCATTGATTGACTACCCAGTCGCCGCTTGATTTTTCAGCAACGCGGGCTTCTCCACTATCGAGTAGATTGATGGCTTGTTCAACGGCACTACGGACTTCAGGCGTTGCTGTGCTTGGTGTGATGTCAGCACGGTTTTCAAAAGCTTCGTTAATAATGTTTTCTAATTGTCTCATGTTGATTCTTTTATAAAGTTTTAATAAATTGTTTAATGCGGTATGCCGCATCGATACAGTCGTCTAATGGCGCGACCAGGGCCATTCTTACATGGTTTTGTCCTGGGTTAATGCCATTGGCTTCTCGCGATAAAAAACTTCCCGGGAGAACGGTAACGTTTTCTAATGCAAACAGTCCTCGAGCAAATTCTGTATCGGCGATGGTTGTTTTAAGCCAGATGTAAAAACTTCCCGGTGGTTGTGAAATTATACAGACATCTGATAGGATTCTGATAACTGCATCGTATTTTTCGCGATAATAATTCCTATTTTCGAGAACATGGTCCTCATCTTGCCAAGCTGCAATACTGGCATGTTGAACCGGTAGTGACATGGCGCTGCCGTGATAAGTGCGGTAGTGCAGAAATTGTTTAATTAAGGCGGCATCGCCCGCAACAAAGCCTGAACGTAATCCCGGAGCGTTAGAGCGTTTAGACAGGCTGTGAAAAATGACGCAACGGTCAAATTCCTTATTGCCCATTGTAAAAGCCGTTTGTAATAAACCTTGGGGCGGGCGGCTTTCATCGGCATAAATTTCGCTGTAGCATTCATCAGCAGCAATCACAAAGTCATAGTTTTGCGCAAGTGTGATTAGTTTTTCATGGTCACTTTGCTCCAGCACACTGCCGGACGGATTCCCGGGTGAGCAGATGAAAAATAATTGACAACGTTCAAGAATATCAGCAGGGATACTGTCAAAGTCGGGACAGTAGTTATTGTCAGCGGTGGTATTGAGGTAATAGGGTTCAGCACCGGCCAGGAGGGCCGCTCCTTCATAAATCTGGTAGAAGGGGTTTGGCATAATGACGATGGGCTGTTTTTTGGGGTCAATAAGGGTCTGCGTAAAAGCGAATAATGCTTCACGGGTGCCGTTGACGGGCAAGATATTTTTTTCAGGCGTCATGAATTGTGGCTCAATGGAAAAACGCTGGCACACCCAGTGAGCGATGGTTTGGCGCAGTTCGTCGGTCCCCTGGGTGGAGGGGTAGTTCACCAAGCTGGGTAAATGCTGTTGCAGTGCCTGTTGAATAAATAGAGGCGTGGGGTGTTTCGGTTCGCCAATGGACATAGTAATGGCTGATTTATCGGTGGGCGGAACGATGCCGTGGTTGAGTTGTTTGAGTTTCTCAAAGGGGTAAGGGTGTAATTGCTTTAATTTAGGATTCATAGGTTAAGGGGTGCAGTGTGGGTTACGGCCTAGAGCTCTGGCTCTTTCGCTGAGCGCTAATGCCGATGGCATGTGTTGACGTAATGTTTCAATACGACGGTGATAACTGGGGTGGGTTGATAGAAACTCAGACGGTTGTTGTTGGTTTGCTTGGGCCATTTTTTGCCACAAGGTAATGCTCTGCTGGGGGTCAAAGCCTGCTTTTGCCATTAATTCCAACCCGAGAATATCAGCTTCTTGTTCATGTAAGCGGCTAAAGGGGAGGAGAATACCGTAATGGCTGCCAAGGCCGAGTAGGCTTAATGCTGTTTTTCCAATCAGGGTTTTAGGCGCGCTGATCTTTTGGCTGAGTAGAAGGCCTTGTTGTAAGGCAAATTTTTGAGATAACCGTTCATTGCTGTGACGGGCCAGCACATGACTAATTTCATGACCAATAACCGCCGCGAGTTGATCTGGGTTGTTGGTAAGGGTGATGAGGCCGCTGTGGATTCCTATTTTATTACCGGGTAAAGCAAAGGCGTTCGGGCTGTCATCAAGGAATAAAGCAATTTCCCAGGGGCCATTGTTAAGCGTTGTGATCATCGCTTGGCTGATACAGTTGATATAGTTAACGGCTTTACCTTCTGGGCGTACTTTCTTAGTTGCTTTTAGGTCTTGGAAGGCGGTCGTTCCCATGCTGTTGATTTGAGTTTCTGGCATTAGGATGAGTTGTTTGCGTCCGGTTGCCGTGGTAGCGCAGCCGACCAGCGTGCTGAGGCTTATAAATAAAAAAGCACGTTGAATAACAATAAGAAAGGTTTGCACGATAGGATTAATCAGTTAAGACGGATGAATGCGCAGCCCTGTCCTTGGTTAAACAGGTCAGCAGATCATTTTTTAGGCTATTGAGTTTTTTGGGGTCAGTGATGCTTTTATGTTCTAGGTCTGTGATATAAAACCGGTCTTCCACGCGCCCGCCAATGGTTGATATTTTGGCGTTATGCAGGGTAATATTATTTTCCTGAAAAATCCGCCCGACTTTGGAGAGTAGTCCCGGGCTATCAGTACTGATGAGCTCTAAAATGGTGTGTTGTTTTTTAGGGTCGTCATGAAAAATAACTTGGGTTTTGATCGGGAAGTATTTAGCCTGACGTGAGAGGCGATTAATGTTTTCACGGCCTTTGTAATTTTTGTTCAGTAATCGGTTACGAATTTGAGCGCTTAAATTAATTTCTTTAATGAGGTTATTGATGGGTTCGCCTGATTGCTCAAGGACGTGAAAGCTATTTAAGACATATTCGTTTTGTGTGGTGGTAATTCTGGCATCTAAGATAGATAAGCCTAATTGGTCGAGAATGTCAGTACACACTGAAAAGATCGGTCCATCATCCCTGGTAAAGATAAAGACTTCAGCGCTACCGCGTAGGGTTTGTGGTCTGAGCAAGACTAATGGCAGGTTGTTATTGTCGTTATCGATTGAAGCGATGCCAATGGTGTGCCAGATTATTTCATCGGCTGAATGCTTGATAAAATAGTTATCATCTAGGTGTTCCCAGGCTTTCTCAATGGTTTCAAGGGGTATCCCTTTGAGTATAAGGTCGTTTTTAGCCTCGTTCTGGGTGTTTTTTATATGGTCTTTTTGTACAACAGGGTTTTCCAGGCCGTGTTCTAGGGCGGCGTTGGTTGAAAGATAAAGTTCTTTTAATAGGCTGTTTTTCCAAGAATTCCAGAGTGTTGGATTGGTGGCGCGGATATCAGCGACAGTCAGTAGATAAAGGTGGTTGAGTCGTTCCTGTGTGCCTATTTGCTCTGCAAAAGTGTGAATAATTTCCGGATCACTAATGTCTTTATGTTGTGCGGTTGTCGACATAATCAGATGGTGGCGTACTAGCCAGACAATCAGTGTAGTGTCGTGATCAGGCAAAGCGTGATCTTGACAAAACTGTTGGGCGATATCTTGGCCGATGACAGAATGGTCGCCGCCCCTGCCTTTTGCAATATCATGGAAAAGTCCGGCGAGGTAAAGCACTTCCGGTTTTGGGATCAGCAGAAAAATATCGTTACAAAAAGGAACTTCATGATTGTGCTTATTAAGCGCAAAACGTCTTAAGTTTCTGATGACAAAGAGGGTGTGTTCATCAACTGTATGAATATGAAATAAATCGTATTGCATGCGCGAAACGATGTTTTTAAAGCAAGGTAAGTAGGCCGCTAACAGGCCATAGCGATTCATTCGTCGTAGTTGGTGCGTCGTGCCTTCGGGCTGTTTTAGAATCTCCATGAATAAGCGGCGTGACTCTTTATGAGCACGAAATTCATCATCAATTAAGTGCAGGCTATGTTGAATCAGACGAATGGTTTTGGCGCTAATGTCTTTAATCTGGGCGTGTTGTTGGCATAAAAGAAAAACTTCCAGTAACGCTTTAGGCGAACGGTTAAAAAGGTTGCTGTCAATGGCTTCAATATAACCACGGGAGATATGAAAGTCATCGTTTAATAATTCAGGGCGGTCATCCTGGGTGTTGATGACGCGTTCTTGAAATAATTGTAGTAGCACTTCATTGAGACGTTCAAGGCCGACCACGGTTTTAAAATAGAGCTGCATGAATTGCTCGATAGCACCATTCCCCGGTGCTTCAAAGCCAAATTGCTCTGCGAGCTCTCGTTGAAAATCAAATAATAAGCGATTTTCGTCTTTGTTGGTTAAGCGGTGTAAGGCATAGCGGATACGCCATAAAATTTGGGTGTCGGCAATGAGTTCTTGGTGTTCGGCTGTTGACAAATAGTTAAGGTCAATTAAAGGCTGGGGGGATTTTTGTTGATAATGACGATTAAAAACCCAGTTAAAGGTCTGAATATCGCGAAGTCCTCCGGGGCCTTCTTTAATATTGGGTTCAAGGTTGTAGGCAGTGTCGTGAAATTTACTGTGTCGTTGCGCGCGTTCTTTCAGTTTTGCATCAAAATATTGTGTTGAAGACCACATGATGTCAGTGGTTGTTTGGCTATTGAGCTGTTCAAGAAGCGCGCTGTTGCCGGTAATTAATCGTGACTCAATAATGCTGGTCATAACCGACTGGTCATCATTGGCAAGGGCTGCGCATTCTTTTAACGTGCGGATACTTTGTCCGGGTTTTAGGCCTATATCCCAGAGGGTGCTGGAGAATTTTTCCAGTAAATGGGTTTGGGTAGGGGTTAATGTTTCTTGGGTAAGTAAGATGAGAATATCGACATCGGAGTGTGGAAACATTTCTTGGCGACCATAGCCGCCAATAGCCAGTAAGGCGGCAAATTGAGAGTGGTCGCCTAAAATATGTTTCCAGTAGGCGCTGAGCGTATCGTCAATGAGTTGTGAGCGCTGCTGTAGCAGTGTGTCTACCGAATGATCCGGGTCGAATTGGGCGAAAATCGTTTGTTGTTGGCGGTGTAGTTGTTGTTTGACTAAAGCCGTCGCATTATCGGCGCTAAAGAGGTTTTTTAATGTTTCTAGATAACTGGATGCGGTCATTTTTCTTCTTGGCGTAGCGTTAAAATATCATAACCGGTTTCTGTAACTAGGATGGTGTGTTCAAATTGTGCTGAGAGTGAACGGTCTTTGGTGACAGCGGTCCAGCCATCGGACAGGATTTTGACGTTGCGTTTTCCGATATTGAGCATCGGTTCTATGGTGAAGATCATGCCTGAATCTATAGACAAGCCCTGACCGGGTTTTCCAAAATGTAAAACATGCGGGTCATCGTGGAATTTTTTCCCGATACCGTGACCGCTAAATTCTCTCACGATTGAGTAGCGGTTAGATTCAGCATGTTTTTGTATGGCATAGCCAATGTCACCAAGAGTAGCGCCGGGTTTGACTTGCTCAATGCCTTTGAACATGGATTCTTGTGTGATTTGAATCAGTCTTTTGGCGTGAGGACTAATCGTGCCGACTGGAAACATTTTACTGGTATCGCCGTGGTAACCGTCTTTGATAACGGTAATATCAATATTGACGATGTCGCCTTTTTTAAGTTTTTTAGGTCCTGGGATGCCGTGGCAGACCTGAAAATTTATTGAGGTGCAGATTGATTTTGGGAAGCCGCGGTAGTTAAGCGGGGCCGGTATAGCTTGTTGGGTATTAACAATATAATTATGGCAGATTTGATCGAGTTCTTCTGTGGTGATGCCCGGTACGACATGAGGTTCAATGATCTCAAGAACTTCAGCCGCGAGTTGGCCTGCGATACGCATTTTTGCGATATCATCGGGGGTGTTTATTGTGATACTCATAAGGGCGTATTTTAAATTGTTTCGAGTAAAATGGCATTTTAGCAGATAAGTAATTGTTGATGGCTGCAAAATATGGTATAAAGAGAAGTTAATTCTCACACCTAATCGTCACGTTTGATAGGGTGCCTATTTTAGCTGCAAATTTAGCGGATAGGTCATCAAATGGGATGGGTGGAGGCGTAACCCTTTGCTTGATGTTTAATCAGGCAGAATAATTTTAGGAGTATTATACATGGCAGCAGTAACCATGCGTCAGATGTTAGAAGCTGGCGTTCATTTTGGTCATCAAACACGCTATTGGAATCCAAAAATGGCACCGTTCATTTTTGGGGCACGTAGTAGCATTCATATCATCGATTTAGAAAAAACATTGCCTTTATACAATGATGCCATAAATTTTATCGGCAAAATTGCCGCTAAGAAAGGCACTATTTTATTTGTTGGTACGAAGAAAGCGGCACGTAAAACAGTGGTAGAAGAAGCGAACCGTTGTGGTATGCCGTATGTTAACCATCGCTGGTTAGGGGGTATGTTGACTAATTTTAAAACCATTAAGAAATCAATTAATCGGTTGAAAGAATTAGAGGCAATGACAGCGGATGGCACCATTAATCAACGTTTTAATAAGAAAGAAGCGTTGGGCATGCAGCGTGAAATGGAAAAATTGGAGCGCAGTGTCGGTGGCATTAAAGAAATGAGAGGTGTTCCTGATGCTGTATTTGTTTTTGATGTGGGCTATGAAAAAAATGCAGTTAACGAAGCAAAGAAATTAGGTGTTCCGGTGATTGGAATTGTCGATACGAATAATTCTCCAGAATTGGTTGACTACATGATTCCAGGCAACGATGACTCGATTCGTGCTATTAAGCTTTATTGCCAAAGCGCATCAGCAGCTGTTTTAGAAGCAAAAGCGGCGAATTTAGGCGGGGTTAAAGATGATTTCGTCGAGATGCCAGAAGAAGCAGGCGCAGCCGAATAGGATCTTGGTGACAAGTTAACGACTTTCGTTGACGCTATAAATTACGTTAGCGAATTTAATTGAACGCCTCCACTCGTGGGGGCGTTTTTATAGATAAAAGATAGTTTAAGGTGAAAAAGATATGAAAATTTCAGCGGCAATGGTAAAAGAACTGCGTGAAAGAACGGGCTCAGGCATGATGGAATGTAAACGTGCTCTGACTGCAACAGAAGGTGATTTGGAATTGGCAGTAGACCAAATGCGTAAAGCAGGTCTGGCAAAAGCGGATAAGAAATCAGGGCGCATTGCAGCAGAAGGTACAATTGGCGTTAAAGTCAGTGACGACGGTAAAACAGTCGCGATGGTTGACGTTAATTGTGAAACAGATTTTGTCTCGAAAGGAGATGAATTTAAAGGTTTTGCAGCAGCGGTTGCGGAAGCGGTATTGCTGGCAAACGATGAAACGATTGAAGACATCAATGTTTTAGGTTTAGCGAATGGTCAAACGGTAGACGGTGTTCGCCGTGAAATGATTGCAAAGTTAGGTGAGAATATTACCGTTAGACGATATAAAAAATTTGCTTCACAAGGCGGTATGGCTTCTTATCTTCACGGCAGTCGCATCGGTGTTATTGTTGAATTACAGAAGGCGGATGCTGCGTTAGGCAAAGATATTGCTATGCATGTCGCGGCGACTAAACCATTTTGTGTCGGCGAAGAGAATGTGCCGGCTGAGATGATTGCTAAAGAAAAAGATATTTTTTCAGCTCAAGCTGCTGAAAGCGGTAAACCGGCAGCCATTATTGAAAAAATGGTGACGGGACGCATTAAGAAATATTTAGCAGAGGTCACCTTGTTGGGACAGGCCTTTATTAAAGATGATAAGCAAACAGTCGCGAAGATCGTTGCTGATCAAGGTAATGCCGTCATTCGTTTTGAGCGTTTTGAAGTAGGTGAAGGCATCGAAAAGAAAGAAGAAAACTTTGCTGATGAAGTGATGGCTCAAGTTCGCGGCGGATAACTTTTACCCCAAGGCTGTGCTAGAATCGCTCCTCTTGTTGCTATATTGATTTAGGATAAGGAGACTCATTATGACGACTATGATTTGTCGACGTATTTTGCTGAAGTTAAGTGGCGAAGCGTTGATGAGTGAAGAAGGTGGCAGTATCGACGGCAAGATATTGAGTCGTTTAGCCGCTGAAATCAAAGAATTGTGTGATGCTGGCGTTGAAGTGGGTTTGGTTATCGGTGGCGGTAATATACTGCGTGGTGCGCAAAAGGCCTCTGAAGGTTTTGACCGTGTCACCAGTGATCACATGGGAATGTTGGCAACAGTCATTAACGCGATGGCGATGCAAGATGCCTTAGAATGTATTGACCAACCGGTACGGGTGATGTCAGCCTTGCAAATTAATCAGGTTTGTGAGGATTATATTCGTCGCCGTGCCGTCCGGCATTTGGAAAAAGGCCGGGTGGCCATTTTTGCCGCCGGGATGGGTAATCCTTTTTTTACTACGGACTCTGCCGCCAGTTTACGAGCTGTTGAGATCAATGCTGATCTTTTGATTAAGGCCACTAATGTGGAAGGTGTTTATTCAAAAGATCCTGCAAAATATACGGATGCGTTATTGTATAAGCATCTTACTTTTGATGAAGCGCTTGATCAACGGTTGGGTGTTATGGATGCGACCGCTTTAGTATTGTGTCGTGATAATAATTTATCACTGCGGGTGATGAATATTTTTGAGCCGGGTGCCATTATGCGGTTAATGCAAGGTGAGGATTTGGGCTCTTTAATAACGGCTAGAGGTGAGCCATGATTAGTGATATAGAGCAAGATGCTTCTGCACGGATGACTAAAAGTGTTGAAGCAGTAAAGCAGGCCTTTTTGAAAATAAGAACCGGGCGAGCACACCCCAGTTTATTAAATCAAGTACAAGTGTCGTACTATGGCACGGATACGGCCTTAACACAGGTTGCAAACGTGGCTGTGGAAGACTCTAGAACGTTAACGGTCACCCCTTGGGAGCAAGGGATGGTTCAAGCTATTGAGAAAGCGATATTGGCCTCTGATTTGGGCTTAAATCCCGCAACAAGCGGCACGGTGATTCGTATACCGTTGCCACCGTTAACCGAAGATCGCCGTCGTGATTTGGTAAAATTGGTTAAGAACGAAGTTGAAAATGGCCGGATTTCTATCCGGAGTATTCGCCGGGATGCAAATTCTGAAATCAAAGAAGCTTTGAAAGAGAAAATGATCTCCGAGGACGAGTCACGTAAAGGCGAAGAAAAGATTCAAAAAATAACTGACAGTTATGTTAGGGCCGTGGAAAAACTCTTGGAAAAAAAAGAAGCTGATTTAATGTCTTTTTAGGATTTAAGCATTCATTAAAAAAGACATGAATACAGTGGCCAACATCAAGGGTGAAGCGATCGGCGTAAAAACACCGAAACACATTGCTATTGTCATGGACGGTAATGGCCGGTGGGCGCAAGCGAAGCACTTGCCGCGAACAGCTGGGCATCATGCCGGTTCGAAAGCGGTGCGGCGAACCGTTGAGTATTGTGTTCAGCAGGGCGTAGAGATTTTAAGCCTGTTTGCTTTTAGTAGTGAGAACTGGCGCAGGCCCAAGGAGGAGATTGACATCTTGATGCGCTTGTTCATGACCATGCTTAAGCAGGAAGTTAAGCGTTTAAATGAAAATAGGATTCGCTTACTTTTTATCGGTGATCGCAGTGCTTTTTCTCAGGCGTTGCAAGATAAGATTAGCGAAAGCGAACAATTAACCTGTGGAAATACAGGCATGACGTTGGTGATTGCCGCAAATTATGGCGGTCGATGGGATATTTGTCAGGCGGCTGAGAAAATGATTCAACAGGCTGTTGCAAATAATGACCGTAATTTTAAGGTAACCGAACAGTTGTTTGAAGGTTATTTAGAAACAGCAGGGATGGGTGATCCGGATTTGTTTATACGGACCGGGGGTGAAAAAAGAATCAGTAATTTTATGTTATGGCAAATGGCGTATACCGAATTCTTTAACAGTGCGGTACTGTGGCCTGACTTTAACGAAGATTATTTGAGGGAGGCTATTTTCGATTATCAAAATAGGCAGCGGCGCTTCGGTCATACAGGGGAACAGGTCGAATCAGCCCATAACAATAATAAAAACAAACTTTAACTTTAAATTATCAAGACGATTAGAAGAGACGATGTTAATTAAACGTATTATTACAGCACTTGTATTGATTCCTGCCATTATAGCGGCGGTTTTTTTATTGCCGAATGATTATTTTAATCTATTCTGTGCATTATTCATTTTAGTGGCGGGCTGGGAATGGGTGAGCATATCGGGTGTTAATGACCGAATTGTGAAAATTATTTTTCTGGTCTTTTTGGGACTATCGATGCAAGCGATGGGTTCATGGGTAGACTTGATTGAGTATCTGGTTGACGAGTTACATAATTTAGATATTTACGAACTCTCCGGTATTATCGATTGGCTGGCTATCGGGCCGGTACTTTGGTGGCTTTTTGCGATGATTCTGATTCGTAATGCGGGCGGCTCCTTACTTGAAATTAAGATTAAAAAGCGCTTTAAGTTGATTTTGGGCTGGGTTTTGCTTCTTTCGGCATGGTTATTTTTTACCCGACTCAGAGCACTGTACGGCAATGAAATGATTATGTATTTTCTGTTGCTGATTTGGGCGGCCGATATTGCCGCTTATTTTGTCGGTCGAAAGTATGGCGAAATGAAATTGGCACCGGAAATCAGTCCGGGAAAAACCACTGCCGGGTTGTATGGCGCAATTATTTCAGCCTTACTGATGGGGGTTGGTCTAGGGTTTTATTACGGGTTTCCACTCATTATTGCCGCTAATTTTGTCATGTTGTCTATGTTTACGGTGTTAGTTTCTATATACGGTGACTTGTTTATCAGTCTGCTTAAACGCCGCCAAGGCGTTAAAGATTCTGGAACGTTATTACCCGGTCACGGCGGTGTACTGGACCGCTTAGACAGTTTGATTGCCGCGATTCCGGTATTTTATTTGGGTGTTATTTTAATTCGCCAAGTCTCATGAAGGGTATTTGTATTCTCGGTTCAACTGGCTCGATCGGGGTCAGTACTCTGGACGTGGTGGCGCGCCACCCCAGTCTTTATGATGTCATTGCGTTAACCGCCAATACGAATGTGGCTGGTCTGTTTCAGCAGTGTCTGGATCATCGCCCCCAGTACGCCGTGGTCGTCGATACACAAAAAGCAGAAGAATTTAAGCAATTAATTGCGAACTCTGAAGTTTCAGCGATTGAAGTTTTAACCGGAACGGCAGGACTTGAGCAAGTTTCCGTCTTAGCGTCAGTTGACTCGGTGATGGCGGCGATTGTCGGTGCAGCGGGGTTATTACCGACCTTGGCGGCAGCAAAAGCCGGTAAAACCGTGTTATTGGCCAATAAAGAAGCCTTAGTGATGTCGGGTGATTTATTTATGGAGGCTGTTGCTGAATCCAAGGCACAATTACTTCCGATTGATAGCGAGCATAATGCTATTTTTCAATGTATGCCTGCTGGCTACCAGACCGGTGAGAAAGTTCCCGTGGCACGGCGAATCTTACTGACGGCATCGGGCGGTCCTTTCAGAACCACGCCGTTGGAGCAATTGGTCGATGTCACACCTGCACAGGCAGTGGCACACCCGAACTGGGATATGGGGAAGAAAATTTCGGTGGATTCGGCGACAATGATGAACAAAGGTCTGGAAATGATTGAGGCCTGTTTGTTGTTCAATATGTCGTCAGATAAAATTCAGATCGTTCTGCACCCACAAAGTATTATTCATTCTATGGTTGATTATGTCGATGGTACAGTGCTGGCTCAAATGGGTAATCCTGATATGCGTATTCCTATTGCCCATGCATTAGCAATGCCGGAACGATTTGAATCAGGGGCTGAGCCGTTAAATATTTTTGATGTGAAACGGATGGATTTTGAAGAACCAGATTTGGAACGCTTTCCTTGTTTACGGCTGGCTTACCAAGCGATTGATGCTGGCGGCATTATGCCGACTGTTTTAAATGCGGCCAATGAAGTTGCGGTTGCCGCATTCTTACAAGAGCGGATCCGGTTTACCGATATTGCCAAAGTGATTGAACGTTGTATGAGTTTGATTTCAGAGGTCAGGGCTGAGAGTCTGGATGTTGTACTGGATGCGGACCGGTTGGCACGGGAACATTCTGAAGAAATCATCAGCGAAATGGTTTAAGCATGGAATCGCCGTCTTTTTTATACACCCTGTTTTACTTTCTGGTGGCGATCGGTGTTTTAGTCTCCTTTCACGAATTCGGCCACTTTTGGGTGGCGCGTAAATTAGGGGTCAAAGTGCTTCGTTTTTCCATTGGTTTTGGTAAAGTGTTGTGGCGTTATCAGAAAACCCCTGCCTCGACAGAATATGTTATTGCCGCCATTCCTTTAGGCGGTTACGTCAAAATGCTCGATGAGCGCATGGATCCGGTGGAACAGTCGGACTTACCGTTTGCGTTTAACCGACAGCCGTTGTGGTCGCGGTCCGCTATCGTGTTGGCTGGACCGTTATTCAATTTAATCTTAGCGGTACTCTTGTATTGGGCGGTTTTTTTCATTGGCGATATTGGTATTCGTCCGGTGATAGCAGAACCTGAGCAAGCGACGATAGCAGCGCGAGCCGGTTTGACCGAAAGAGATGAAATTATGACGGTTAGTGACAAAGTAACACCGACCTGGTCTGAGGTCATGGGGACTTTGTTTTCCAGCGCCTTGAGTGGTGAACGTACGATTACGGTCGAAGTATTAACCGGTAACGGTGATAAAACGGCTAAATTTTTACAGTTACCGGCCGTATTAGAAACTGATCCGGCTAAGTTTTATAAAGCGTTGGGGTTATCGTTATGGTCCCCGACGCTCGCACCGGTTATTGGCAAAATTGTACCGGAAGGCCCGGCTGAAAAGGCCGGGCTTGCCGTCGATGACTATATTGTGAGTGCCAATGGTACACCGATTAGTAAGTGGATGGATGTGGTCGATTATGTGAAAAAATCCCCCGGGAAGAGATTGCAGTTCGTCATTGAGCGCGGCGGTATGGTGATGGATCTGGCGATTACTCCAGACCGGATTGAGACCGCGTCGGGGGTTCAAGGAAAAATCGGTGCTGGCGCCAAAGTCCCTGTAGATTTAATTCAATCGATGCGCGTGGAATATACCTTGCCACCGCTTGAGGGTTTTTTAAGGGCCTGTGATAAAACCTATCAATTTGCCATTGCTTCGTTGAAGATGGTGGGTTTTATGGTGGTCGGCAATGCCTCGGTTGATAATCTGAGCGGCCCTTTGACTATTGCGCAATATGCCGGTCAGTCGGCTGATTTAGGCTTGGTACATTTCTTAAAATTCCTCGCCGTGGTGAGTGTGAGTCTCGGGGTGTTGAATTTATTACCGATACCGGTATTAGACGGGGGCCATTTAATGTTTTATGCCATTGAAGCAATTAAAGGCAGTCCGGTGTCAGAACGTATCCAGATTATATTTCAGCAATTTGGTTTTGTCGTCTTGTTATCACTCATGGCGCTTGCGGTTATGTTAGATATTCAGCGATTATTTAGTTAAGGAGTCTGGACTATGCGGTTATCGGGTGTTTGGTTTTTAAAGATAGTGTTGGCAGCTGTTTGTATCAGTTCTGCTTATGCGGGGGAAGAGGCGGTTAGAGAAGCCTTGGTAAAGGCGATGCCGAGTTTAACGGTTGATTCGATTCGCAGTTCTGAAATTCCTGGCGTATATGAAGTGGTTATTGGTGCTAAGATTGTTTACGTATCCAGTGACGGGAACTATTTATTACAAGGCCAGCTGATCGATATCGCCGCACGGAAAGATTTAACGGAGGCGCGCTTAGGCGGTGCTCGTGTTAAAGCGCTTGCAGCCATTACGCCGGAAGAAATGCTGGTTTTTAACGCGGATGAGCCACAATATAAGATTACCGTTTTTACCGATATCGATTGCGGTTATTGCCGGAAATTACACCGTGAAATTGGCCAGTATTTAGCGCGCGGGATCAGTGTTCATTATTTGTTTTATCCCCGAGCCGGTTTAGGTTCTGAGTCTTATGATAAGGCGGTTTCAGTGTGGTGTGCAAAAGACCGGCACAGCGCATTAACAGCCGCTAAGTCGGGGCAAGATCCGGTTAAAAAGACCTGTGATAACCCGGTGAAAAAACACATGGCGCTGGCTACTACCTTAGGCCTGAGTGGTACACCGATGATGGTGACTGAAAAAGGGACTATTTTCGCAGGCTACATGCCGGCAGAGCAGTTGGAAAAAGCCTTAGCCTTTGAATAACCCTTTTTGCCTTAGAGCAGTTTTTTTAACGCATAGAGTTTTTGCAGTGCTTCTAATGGCGTGAGTTGTTCGGGGTCGATGGTTTCTAAAAGGGTTAATGCCTCATGGGTTGAGTTATTCTCTTCAAAATTAAAGAGATCGAGTTGATCGCTGCCCAGGCTACTTTGTTGGTCGCGGTAGCTTTGTTGTTCTAACTGTTGTAATTTCTCCCGGGCCTTTTCGATCACCGGCACCGGCACTCCGGCTAAGGCGGCAACTTGTAAGCCATAGCTTTGATTGGCGGCACCCTCTTTAACGGCATGTAAAAAGAAAATCTTGTTATCGTGTTCACGTGCATCCAAATGGACATTATGAATGGTTTTTTTAGCATTCGTTAATTGTGTTAATTCAAAATAATGGGTCGCAAACAGGGTAAAGGCTTGGGTTTGGTTGGCCAGAAATTCAGCGCAGGCCCACGCGAGTGACAAGCCATCAAAGGTACTGGTGCCGCGGCCGATTTCATCCATTAAAATTAAACTGTTCGCCGTAGCATGGTTAAGAATATAGGCGGTCTCAGACATTTCCACCATAAAGGTCGAACGGCCACTGGCGAGATCATCAAAAGCACCGATGCGGGTAAAGATTTTGTCAACAGGGCCAATCTCGGCACACTCAGCCGGCACAAAGCAGCCAATGTGGGCCATTAAGACAATCAGCGCAGTTTGGCGCATATAGGTCGATTTACCGCCCATGTTCGGGCCGGTGATAATCAGCATACGACGCGTAGGCGCAAGGCTTAAATCGTTGGCAACAAAAGGCGTTTCTAACACCGACTCCACCACCAGATGGCGCCCGCCTTGAATGTGGATGCCGGGGCTGGTTTTAAGGGTGGGGCAGGCTAGATTCAAGGTGTTGCTGCGGTCAGCAAAATTAACTAAAATATCAAGTTCAGAAAGACCCTGACTGAGGCGTTGTAGGGCCGGGACTGATTCACCGAGTTGGTTCAGTAAATCGTCGTACAGCGTTTTTTCAAAGGCGAGTGATTTTCCCCGGGCGCTGAGTATCTTGTCTTCAAAGGCTTTGAGTTCTTCGGTAATAAAACGCTCGGTATTTTTAAGGGTTTGCTTACGGGTGTAATGGGCCGGTACGTCCTCTGATTGTGAGCGCGGTATTTCAATATAAAAACCGTGCACCCGATTGTAGTTAACCCGAAGGTTGGCAATGCCGCTGTTTTGTTTTTCCTGGGTCTCAAGGTCGAGTAAAAATTGGTCGGCGTTTTGGCTTAAACTGCGTAGTTCATCGAGCTCTTGATGGTAGTTTTCAGCAATTACCCCGCCGTCTCGAATCAGCGTGGGCGGATTGTCGACCAGCGCACGTTGGAGCAGGGTTAATAAGTCCGGGTGCCTACCAATGGCCAAGGCTAATTCCTTTAATCGGGCAATATCGGCGAGTGGCGTCAGTAATTGTTGGATGTCGGGGAGGGTGGCGAGGGTATTGCGCAGTACAATCAGATCCCGGGGCCGGGCTGATTTAAGGGCAATGCGGGTGCTGATGCGTTCAATATCGCCCACTTGCTTTAGCTGCTGTTGCAGGGTTTCATAGTGGCCGCCTCCTAAGAGCGCGCTGATCGCCTGATAACGCTGGTGCAGGGTTTTTTGACAGCGCAGGGGTAAATTAATCCAGCGCCGAAGGTGGCGGCTGCCCATCGCGGTTTGGGTGTTGTTGAGCACGCCAAACAGGGTATAGCGTAAATCGCCGCTGGGGTGTTGGTCGAGCTCTAAGTTTTTACGGCTGGCACCATCGAGCGCCACGGTGGCATCACTTTTTTCAACGCTAATGCCTTGGAGATGCGGTAGGGCTTGTTTTTGGGTTTCTTTAACATACTGCAGTAAACAACCGACAGCACCGATGGCAAGAGGCAGGTTTTCTAAGCCAAAGCCGTTCAGGTCGTGAACGTTAAATTGGCTTAAAATACGTTGTCGGGCACTGCTCGGGTCAAAGTGCCAGGGCGGTCGGGCCGTGACGCCGGTGCGTGATTTCAGTACCGGTGCCAAGGGGATGTCTTCATTAACCAAACATTCAGCCGGTTGCAATCGCTCAATAACGCCGGCTAACTCACTGGCTTGGTTGAGTATTTCAACGCGTAATTGGCCGCTGCTTAACGCTAAACTGGCAATCGCCAGATTTTGGTCTTGCTGATGGATGGCTACTAATAAATTGTCGCGGCTGTTCTCAAGAAAAGAGTCGTCGGTCAGGGTGCCGGGGGTGATAATGCGCACCACTTGGCGTTCAACCGGGCCTTTGCTGGTGGCGGGGTCGCCTATTTGCTCACAAATGGCGACTGATTCGCCGGCTTTGAGCAGTTTAGCCAGATAATTGTCGGCGGCGTGGTAGGGGATTCCCGCCATCGGGATCGGGCTACCGGCAGAACTGCCTCGGCTGGTGAGGGTAATATTGAGCAGGCGGGCGGCTTTTTGGGCGTCGTTAAAAAATAATTCGTAAAAATCCCCCATGCGGTAGAACAACAAGGTGTCAGGGTGCTGGCCTTTAATGCGGTGGTACTGGACCATCATCGGGGTATGTTGTTTGGCGGGCTTTTCTTTTATACTCATGCCTCTATTTTACTGAATCGGAGTTTTTACAGGTGATAAATTATCAGTGGGTCCGTTATGACCGATAAAACAGTGCTAGCGTTGGCCGGCGAAGTGGCGTTTTTACTGACAGAGCGTCAGTTAACCGTAGCGGTTGCAGAGTCTTGTACCGGCGGCGCGCTGTGTCAGGCCTTAACGGAAATCCCGGGCAGTTCAACGTGGTTTGATCGGGGCTTTGTCACCTACAGTAATCAGGCGAAAGTGGAGATGCTCGGGGTCAGCCCTGCCTTACTCGAGCAATACGGCGCGGTGAGTTTTGAAGCCGCACGGGCGATGGTCGAGGGGGTGCACGGCCAGAGCCAAGCCGAACTGGCTATTGCCATCACCGGCATTGCCGGGCCAACAGGCGGGACGGCTCAAAAGCCGGTGGGTACGGTTTTTTTTGGCATTGGCCAAAAGGGCCAAGCGGTTAAAATCGACAAACGCCGTTTTAAAGGCGACCGGAGTGAAGTCAGAGCGCGCAGTGTCGAGTTTGTGTTAAAAGCGTTATTGAAAACATTAACGTAAAAAAAAACGCCCCCGAAAAGGGGGCGCAAAGTTGGGGGCTTGTTCTTTTAAAAGGTAAAAGTCTTAGCAAAGACCGGCGGCAAGACATGTACCAGACACCGCCCAAGCATTAGTCCCACTTGTGGGGGTGCCTGTGAGTATGTACGTCTTACTGTCAACCGTAGTTTCACCTGTTGCTGTAATCACAAATGGACCGGCGGTGGCGTCTGTAGATGCAAGAGTCACGGTCGTTACATGAGCTCCAGCTTGAGCCATGGCTGCGGTGCTTGATATACCATTTTCGGCAAATCCATCACACTCAGCTACCAAATTTTCTGTTTGATAACAGACGTCTACTTCAAGCTTAACAGCACTGGTTGCACTAATCACTTCGGTAAATCTCGCCTTTTTGGTGTAGGTGCTGTAGGCCGGAATGGCAATCGCCGCTAATATGCCGATAATGGCGACTACAATAAGTAATTCGATCAGGGTAAAGCCTTTTTGGGTGGGTTTAAGTGTCATAAAATGTTGCCTTTCGTTGTTAGGTTGTTGTGTTGTTCGTTGATTATTGAGGTGCAGTTACTGTGCCAACGTCAGTAGGTAGAGTGACTGAAGCCCGGTAAGGGGCGCGGTTGCAGGCTTGAAAGGTAATATTTTAAAAAAACCGAGGGGTGTTAAGCGTTTGAAAGCGCGGGACTGGTTGGCTCTGTGTGCATTTTGGAATGCATGGTGCAATGCATTTGCTTTTTTCAACGGGTTTTGCACTATTAAACGGTTAAAGCGCCGTTTTTACCGGTATAAAGAACACCATAAAGCCCTTTATTCCTTAGGGTAAAAATGAGAAACTAAGGCTTAAGGCCCTGTAACCAATAAAAATAAAGGGGTTTTGCGACTTTAGGCGCGTGAAAAAATAAAATTTGAGGAGATCAATTATGTTTACAGTAAAACCTTGGCTGGCAGTTATAGTCCTTGTGAGTGTCACCGGTGTTGCATCAGCGGCCAGTTGGACCGCCTTGCCGGAAACAGCACCCGCCCCGGCGAATAATCCCACGACGGAGGCGAAAATAGATTTAGGGAAAATGCTTTACCATGATCCCAGACTCTCATCCACCGGAACGGTATCGTGTTCTTCTTGCCACAGTACCCTGTTAGGCGGTGATGATAACCGTAAAGTCTCTATGGGGGTTCACGGTCAAACCGGCGGGCGCAGTGCCCCCACGGTGTGGAATGCAGCCTTTAATGAGGTACAGTTCTGGGATGGCCGTGCAGCCAGTTTAGAAGAGCAAGCCGCAGGCCCTGTGACCAATCCGATTGAAATGGGCATGAGAAGCTGGGAGCAAGTGGTGGCACGGTTAAAAACCATTCCAGGCTATCAAACTGCGTTTGAAGCCGCCTTTGGTGCCGACTCGATTTCTAAAGACAATGCCACTAAAGCCATTGCCGCCTTTGAAAGAACCTTGATTACCCCGAACAGTGCTTATGATAAGTATGTGAAAGGCGATAAAACAGCGATGACTGAACAGCAAATCAGAGGGATGAATGCTTTCGCAGAAACCGGTTGTACCAGTTGTCATGCGGCGCCGTTGTTTAGTACCACGGGGGTTTTTATGAAATTCCCAATCTTTAAAAACAATGCGCTCAGAGCACGTTATCATTTCGATAAAGATAAGGGCCGTGCTGAAGTCACTAAAAAGTCTGAAGACAACAATTTATGGAAAGTCCCCACCTTACGTAATATTGCCTTGACAGCACCTTATTTTCACAACGGTGCGGTGGGAACTTTAGAACGTGCGGTTAAGGTGATGGCTAAATTACAGTTGAACAAAGACTTATCGACAGAAGAAACCACTGATATCGTCGCCTTCTTAAATGCCTTGACCGGTGAATTTCCAGAACACCGGAATCCACACCGTCTGCCGACAACACCGAATACCCGTTTTGTCACGAAGTAGAAAGCCGATATTGTAACGGGTCAACATTTTATCTTTAGGGACCTTACAAAAAAGGGCGCGGTGAGCGCCCTTTTTTTATGCGCGCTTATCAAGATTCATTAGCGGCCTTGGTAGATGGCACAGGCCGCTATTTTGTGATCAATCAACTGCAGTTGTTGGCGGTAGGCGGTACTGGTTGTGGAGTGGTATTGTCGTTTAAAGGCCGGCGCCTTAATGTTCTCCGGCAAGGCCCTGACATCGGGCATAAAAGCCTTATAACTGGTGATTTGCGCCATGATCCTTTGCAAACGGCGGGCGCTTTTTTCAGAGTCGGTGGCGGCTTTGGCAAAGCGGATACCGGCACGGTTAGCAGCTAAATCAATAAAGCTAAAGCCTTTCCCGACAGTGCCGTCGTGCAGTTCTTTTTGCTGACCTAAGCGTTGTGAAAAGGCGGCATTATTGACCGTTGAAAGCATCGCTGAAGAGATAAAGTGTTTGGCCATATCGACCCGTTGATACATAAAAACGGGCAGATACTTTGCTTTTTCGGGGGCTGCATTTTTAGGGAATAAAGCGGCGATGTTTTGCTGCAGGGCGTAGAGACCGGTGACTATAATAATGGCTTGATTTTCTTTGATGGGGTCAAAGTCCGATGCTCTGGCTAATGATTCTTTAAAGAGTGCCTGTAACAGGGTCGCTAAAGACAGACGCCAGTTCGGGTCATGGTGCTTAAGGGTTTGGACTAAGTGGTGTTGGTAAAAAGCCAGGGCTTCGAGGTTGGCACTGTGGCTGAGCAGTTGTTGGGCGGCGGCATAGGCTTTAGGCGTCCAGTAATAGGTGAGGATAAACGCATCACGGGTAATAGTAAGGGTATGGATGTGACGCGCGGCTAATAAATAGTATTGGTTCAGGTCGCTGTGGTTGATGAGCCCTTCCAGAAAGCTATTGGCATGGTCATTGGGCAGCGTCAGGGGGCCTAAAGTCAGCTCAGAGATAGTGGGTTGATCGTTTTGGTTGCTTAAGGTAAAACCGAAGTTTAAATAAGGGTTTAGGTGGTTAAATGGGAGTTGAATACTGCCTTCAAAACGAAAGTAATTTTCTTTTAAATGTACTTGCGCTGCGCTATTAAAATATTGGTTAAGTAAATGGTTGGCGGCGATATTAAGATCTTTTTTTTCAAGGCGCAAGGTCTTTAACGTTGCGAGTGGGTCCGGGGAGGCCTGACCATTGAGAATTAACCGGGCACGATTGATATCTTGGGAGTTGAGTAGCCAATGGTTTTCAACGCTGGGGTGTTTGTCGGTCACATAAAATGCGAGTAAAAACAGAATCAGTAGCGGTGTTGCAAGTGCGAAAAAAAAGAGCCGGACAACGGTGAGCATTAAAAAGCGTTAGTCAAAAGAAAGTTGAAAACCAATATTGCTCAGGTGTTTAGCCTCGTCGTTAAGGTCTGCCAAAGTTAATGGATATTGTGCTAACCAGTCGGTTGGGAATTTGAGCGTAAGGGTTTGCCCGGTTAAGGTGCTTTCGAACGGCGGGAGGTTGGCCTCGTTACGATTACGGTGCAAGACCACCGCGAGGCGTAATAAAATAGTTAAATAGACCATGGTCTTATCCCAGGGACTGGGTAAGTTGTTAAACGTTTTGAACGAGAGCTTGCGGCGATGGCTTAAGACTAAGGCACCCAGTAGCAGTTGGTCTTGTCGTGAGAAGCCGGGTAAATCGGCATTCTCAATAATATAAGCGCTGTGTTTTTGGTATTGATTGTGGGCAATGTCATGACCGATTTCATGTAAGTCAGCGGCCCAGTTCAGCCACTGCAAGGCAATGTCGGGCTCGATGGCCGGCGGAAGCGTGAGTTGTGACACCAGTGATCTGAGCGTTTCTTTGATCTGGTTGGCGTGCTTTTTCTCGGTATGATAACGCTTAGCCAGTACCTTGATGGTATCAGAGCGGATATCGTGGTTATGGATTCTACCGACTAAATCAACAATCAAGCCTTCTCGTAAGGCCCCTTCAGAAATAGTCATTTGTTGTAGCCCTAAACTCATGAAGGTGGCATAAATGATCGCCAGTCCGCCGGGAAGAATGTCTACGCGCTCGTGGTCTAGACCGTCAAGATTGATTTGCTCTAGGTGTTTTTTCTTGATCAGGTAGCGGGTTAATTTTTGTAGGCCGTCCAGAGTGATGCCATTATTACTCCAGCCATTTTCTATTAATATTTGGTTAATAGAACGCAGTGTCCCAGAGGCGCCAATGGCTTCGTCCCAATGGCTAAAGTGAAAATCACGTTGATACGGTTCCAGTAATTGTTCGGCATGCAAAATAGCCTGGTAAAATGATTTTTGAGTGATTTTGCCATTTTTAAAAAATTTCTGGCTCATCGAAACGCAACCAATCGGCACGCTTTCTTTACGGTGAGATTTTTTCCCGGTACCAATAATATATTCGGTACTACCGCCGCCAATATCCATGACAAAGCGTCTTTTGGCATTCGTTTCAAGACTGTGAGCAACGCCCTGATAAATTAAACGGGCTTCTTCTGTTCCTGAAATAACATGGATGGGATGACCGAGTGCTTGCTCGGCCTTGGCAATGAATTGTTGCGCATTGCTGGCGGTTCTGAGCGTGTTGGTACCGACAATTTGAACACTGCCGGCAGGGAATTGGCCGATACGTTGGCCAAAACGCTCAAGACAACTGAGCGCCCGTTGTTGGGTTTCTTCATCGAGGTATCTATGTTTATCTAAACCTGAGGCGAGGCGGACCATTTCTTTAAGGCGATCAATCGTTTGTAATTTGTCGTCGGTCAGGCTACAGACCAGCATATGGAAGCTGTTTGAACCCAGATCAACAGCCGCAACAAATTCAGGGAGTTTTTGAGGCACAGTTTTTAAGTCCTATTGATTACTGAAACGGTTTTTGTATGATTCTGTTAAAATTATTGAGTTAAATTAACAATGTTGTCAAGTATCGTCTTACATTAGGTATCGTTCTTTTGTCAAAAAAAAGGGCTGATTCTGTCTGCTTTAATGAGAAAATGGCCACTTCAGTGTGCCTAAGACGTTTGTGTTGGATGATTTTAACGGGGTTATCGCAGATAGCGCCAGATTTTTTTAGCTTCAATCAGGTTATTATTATGAAAGCGTTATCTATTCGCAATTTAACCAAGACCTATGGTAATGGCTTTACGGCTTTGCACGGTATTGATTTAGAGGTTGAAGACGGTGATTTCTTTGCCTTACTCGGGCCGAATGGTGCCGGTAAGTCGACAGCCATTGGTATTATTTGTTCGTTGATTAATTTATCGGCCGGTACGGTGCGTGTTTTTGGCCATGATCTAGCGCGCCAAACCGAAAAGGTCAAGCAATGCATTGGTATGGTGCCCCAAGAAATTAATTTCAATCAGTTTGAAACGGTACAAAATATTGTTCTGAATCAGGCTGGTTATTATGGCATTGCCTATAAAGAGGCTCTGATACGGGCTGAAAAGTGTTTGAAACACATGCATTTATGGGATCAACGGCATACCGTTTCCAGACGATTATCCGGGGGTATGAAACGCCGTGTGATGATTGCGCGGGCGTTGGTACATAACCCACGGTTATTGATTTTAGATGAGCCCACAGCTGGGGTTGATATTGAAATTCGCCGCTCTATGTGGCAATTAATGCGTGAGGTGAATGAACAGGGAACTACCATCATTCTGACTACGCATTATCTGGAGGAGGCCGAAAGTTTGTGTCGGAATATTGCCATTATTGATAAGGGTACGATTATTAAACATTCCAAGATGGCCGATTTATTAGCGCAAATAAAGGTGAATCATTTTATTTTGGATTTAGCCCACAGGATTACCAAGCCGCCGGTCGTTGAAGGCTATGAAATCGTGCAGCTTGACAGCCAAACGTTGCAAGTGGGTATTCCGAGTGAAAAAGGGTTTAATCAGTTGTTTTCTGAATTAACCCGACAGGGTATTTCGGTCATGAGTATGAAAAACAAATCGAATCGACTGGAAAGTTTGTTTCTGGATTTGGTGGGAGGATAAGTCTTGTGCGTTACCGTATTGCACTGTTAACGATTGTGACTAAAGAGGTGCGTCGTTTTATGCGTATTTGGCCGCAGACCATGTTGCCGCCGGCCATTACCACGGCTTTGTATTTTTTAATTTTTGGGACGCTGATGGGGCAGCGTATCGGGAATATTTCCGGTGCCAGTTATATGGATTATATTGTCCCGGGTATTATTCTGATGTCGGTGATCAGCCATTCCTATGCGAATGTGGTTTCATCTTTTTATTCGACAAAATTTCAGCGCCATATTGAAGAACTGTTGGTGTCGCCGGTCCCTAATTGGGTGATTCTGGCGGGCTATGTGAGCGGCGGGGTTTGTCGAGGGCTGCTGGTGGGAACCGTGGTGATTGGGATTTCGTTATTGTTTACCACCATTCCCGTGATTCATTTAGGCTTGTCTTGTTTGGTTTTTTTGTTAACGGCGATTTTATTTGCTTTAGCGGGTTTTATAAATGCCGTTTTTGCCGATAGTTTTGATGATATTTCTATTATTCCTAACTTTATTTTGACGCCACTGACGTATTTGGGCGGGGTGTTTTATTCGGTTGATATGTTACCGGAGCTCTGGCAAAAGATTTCCTTGGTCAATCCGATTTTATACATTGTTAATAGTTTTCGTTATGGACTCATCGGCGTGACTGATATTGATATTACCGTTGCCTTAACAATGATTATTAGCTTTATTGGCGCCTTAATTGTTTTTAGTTTGTATTTGTTAAATAAAGGCGTTGGTATTAAACAATAGGCGCTTATAGTAAACCGGCAAAGGGTTGAACCGTCACCGGATCCCCTTTCTTGACCGAGCCACGGTCATGTTCAAGAATAATAAAAGCATTGGCGAGGCTCATCGAACGCAAAATGCCAGAACCTTGTTTTCCCGTTGTTTTAACGTGCCATTGACCGTCTGTCGCTTGGGAGATAATGCCGCGTTGAATTTCTGTGCGCCCGGGGCGTTTGCGAATGGCTTCGGTTGATATGGCGCTAAATGCCGGGCAAACAGGGCGGTCGGTTATGCCGAGCATTTTATCGATTGCGGGCAAAACGAATTGATATAAAGTGACCAGTACGGCAACCGGATTACCGGGCAGGCCAAAAAAAGGCGTTTTATGTAGGCAGCCAAAAGCAAGCGGGCGGCCGGGTTTGATCGCGACTTTCCAAAATTCAATGCTACCTAAAGCGCGTAAGGCGGTACGGGTATGGTCGGCATCGCCCACAGAAACGCCGCCGGTTGAAATGATCAGGTCGCAGTGTGTGGCGGTTTCTTCAAAACACTGCTGTAATGATGCGGGGTTATCATCCAAGATCCCTAAGTTGATGACCGTGATATCCGGGCGTTCTAAACTGGCTTTGAGGGTATGGCAATTGCTGTCATAAATACCGCCATGGGGTAATTCACTGCCTAGGCTGTGGAGTTCGTCGCCGGTTGAGGCAATGGCGATGCGTAGTTTTCGGGTGACGTCTATCTCTGTTAAGCCTAGTGATGCTAATAACCCAATATCTGCGGGAGTCAGCAATTTTCCAGCTAATAACACCGGACACCCTTGGGTGATGTCTTCACCGGCTTGTCTGATATTTTGATGGCGCGTGTGGTTGTGATCAATGGTTATCGTGTTGTCAAAATGTTCGACCTGTTCTTGCATAATGACTACGTTAAGCGGTTCGGGCACCGGTGCGCCGGTCATGATACGGAGACACTCACCGGGTTCAAGGGCGGCGGTGAAGGGCTGGCCGGCATAAGCGCAACCGGTAATGTGCAGTTTGCGGGTGTGTCCGGATTCGGGTAAATCAGTGCTGTTAATGGCATAGCCATCAACGGCAGAATTTCTATGGGGCGGCACGTTAAACGGGGCAATCACCGAGTGGTACAAGGTACGACCGCGGGCGTGATCAAGACCGATTCGTTGGTATTGTTGCAATGGCTTAATTTGCGTCAATATTTTCTTAAGTGCCGTGGAGACAGTAATTAAATCGGGTTCATTGAGGTCTGAGCAGTTCGTTTGGTTTTTAATCATTTTCGTATACTGGGTCCGTTAACGGGAAGGCCGTTACTGATATAGCTCATATAATACTCCAGATTACGAAAGATCTCACTTTGAGGGGCGGCCGTCTGGGCTCTGATTTGTTTGTGGCAACCAATAAAACGCTGGTGCAAAGTGCCTACGCGACCCCATTTTAATCGGTACGTTGGCCAGTTGCTGGTTTGCCCAAGCAAAGGACTTAAGGTTTCAGTGCGCAGGCGCTTGCCGGCATTTTGGATATGGCAGCTGGCACAGGAAAAATTAAGTTGTCCCCGTCGTTGGTGGTAGTACTTTTTTCCTTGTTGATACGCCGCTCTGGCAGCGGGTTCAGGAGGCACGGTAATTGCGATCGGCTTATTTCTTGAAAGAAAGGATAAATAGGCCGTTAAGTTAATTAAGGACCGGGATGTGGGCGGGAGTGGCGGCGCTTGGTTCTGTAGGCGGCAACGGTTAATCGCCTGGCTTAAGGTGACCACGGTATCGGTTTGGAGATCCCAGTATGGGTAGTGTTGACTGATACCTTGTCGATAGTCAGGAAAACAGTCACCGTAGTGGTGGCCATTGTTAAAGGGATGGGTAAATAATTGTTTGCCCAGATCAATAGCAATTTCATACGGTGGAAATTGTTCAATGGCGAGCCAGGATTGTTTGGCATCCGGGTCGAGCGCATAGACACCATTGGCAAAATCTTGTCGTGAAAGGGTGGGGAACTGGGTAAAAAAATGCTGTTGTAAGGTTTTGAGGTCGTCCAGCGGGGCGCTTGCTATCGGCGCTGCCATGAGGCTGCTTAGAAAAAGGAGTCCGTAGCACAGTTGCTTCATTGGATGAGCGTGTCTTGGGAGTCGCTGTTGCCTTGATTATCAGTCCACTGGATGGTTATTTTATCGCCGGGTTCACCGCCTTTCATTTCAAAAGAAAAATAAGGATTTCTAGATATTCCGCTGGCCAGGTCAGTGGTTAGAATGATTGTATCATTATGACGTACCGTTAATTGCTGAATAAAATGTGCGGCAATGGTTTTTTTGGTTTTGCTATCGGTATTCAATCCTGTTTCCATCGGGTGCGCAATGAGGGTCCGGATTTGAGTGGTGCCCGGTTGGCGTTTGGTGCGAATTTTAATACTGGACATGTTAGCCTCCACAGCCGCCAAGTGTTACTTTAACCGTTTTATCGGTGTAGTAATAGTGACCGTTAGCCAAGACAATGCTTACAACGTCACTGGTTTCGGCCATTTTTAATCGTGCTGAGAGTTGGGTGTTGACATGCGGTGACAGGGTGAAACGGGCAATCAGTGGAACCGGATTGTTTTTAACCAGAATAAAAACACTTTCAGCCATTTCAAGGGTCGAAGAGACGGTAAAGGGTATTAGGGCGCCATTTTCGGCAATGCGTGGAATCGACAGGGTAATGTCTTTGGAAGGAATCAGCGGTTGTCCACCAGTGATGCGTTTAAGGGCTATTTGGTATGTTAAATGAGCAAACTTACTGATGGGCCAACTGGTTTCGGTTTGGGCCAGCAGGGGTTTTAACATCACTAAGGATGAGCTTAAAAAAGCCCCGCCTAACGATAAGGATTTTTTTATAAATTGGCGCCGTGTTTGTGTCATAAGGGATTAAGCATCAACCGAGTCAAAATTATGAGTTATTTTCAACGTCTATCCTAAGGGATTATGGTTTGAGTTGCCGGTAGTGTCCACAGAAAGTTGGCGATCGTTTTGATTTCTTGTCGGGTCAGAATATTATTTCTTCCAAAAGGCGGCATACTGGTCGCAGGATTAAAGACTGTTGGATCCTCGATGAAGTTGACGAGGTCTTTCTTGTTGTCAAAACGTTGCTGTAGATTGCTCAGAGGGGGACCTATATTACCGGGCGATTGACCGTCAGCAATGCGGTGGCAAGCTAAACAATTGCCTTTTTTTCGGTCAAAGGCTAATTGCTGGCCAGTCAGTTTTTGTTCGAGTTCGGCAGGGGGTATGCAACCCGCAATCAGTAAAGTGCACAGTAGCCCGATGATTTTCATCAGAGGATCCGGTGGGCAGAGGTAAAGAGTTTGCAATAGCGTTGGGTCGCTGTCAGTGGGTCATGGTCAAAAATACCACCAATTACGGCGAGTACATCCGCGCCGGCATTCAGTAACAGGTGACCGTTGCTGGGTAAAATACCGCCAATCGCCACAATGGGAAGGGAGAGCTGCTTGGCTGCTTGGGTGAGTGTGGAGAGTTGTGCGGGCGGTGCTTTGGGTTTGGATTCAGAGGAAAAAAAACGACCAAAGGCAACATAACTGACCTGTTGCTTTTGTGCATGAAGTGCTAAATCTAAGGAGTCATAACAGGAGATGCCGATAATGGCATCGGGGCCCAGTCGGGTTTGGGCTATTTCAATACTGGCATCGTCTTGGCCCAGATGAACGCCCTCGGCACCGATCGCGTGCGCTAATTCGATATTGTCATTGATAAGTAGCGGCACGTTAAAATTCTGGCAATGGTGATGAATTTTTTGGGCGAGCAGGGTGGAGGTATCGCGTGGATTTTTATGGCGGTATTGAATCACGGTTGCGCCGCCTTCAAGAGCGGCTAAGGTATCGGATACAATAGTATCGTCCTGTTTGCCGTTAGTTTGGGTGATGGCATAGACACCGCTAGCGGGGAACTTCATGTGCTGGGTTGCATCCAGAAAAAACGGTTAGGGAGGTGTTGGCCTTGACCTATTTGATAGCCATTGTCGAGGGTGTCCCAACTGTATTGCTGTGCTTCAAGAATAGCGGTTACCGGCTCTAATTGATGGGCTAATAAGGCGGCAATACTGGTTGCCAGTGTGCAACCCGAGCCGTGATAGTGATGGGGCAGCCGGTCCCATGACAGCGTCTCAATGCAGCGGCCTTGGTGGTACAGTTTATGGGTTACATCACGGGTGTGTTCGTGGGTACCGGTAATGAGTACATACTGACAACCGGATTGGAGTAATTGAGAGCCGCAGTTATCAAGGTCATCAGTCGTTGTTAATTGACGTGCTTCTTCGCTGTTGGGTGTTAATACCGTGGTCAGCGGTAACAGGTGTTCAACAATCGCTTGAATCAGGGCTTGATTGGCGACTGGCGTACCGCCACCGGCTGCTAAAATAGGGTCTAATACAACCGGTATTTCAGGGTGTTCGGTCATAATTTGCGCCAGACTACAGGCGATGTCGGCATGGCCAATCAGGCCTATTTTAATCGCCTTGACCGGCATGTCGTTAAAAATACGGTTCGCTTGTTGAATGATAGCGTCCGGTTGTTGCGGGAAAATTCGGTAAACATTAGTGGTGTCTTGTTCGGTGAGCGCCGTGATAACACTGGCGCTATGACATTGGTGGCTCGACAATGTTTCAATATCGGCCTGTATACCCGCGCCCCCGGAAGGGTCGTGGCCTGAAAAACTTAATACAACAGGAGGGCAGTTGATCATTTAGCGTAGCCTTTTGTTATGAAATCGTGATTTTAATCGGTGTCTGATCCAGATCCAACACCCGGAAACGGATAATAATATGAGTAGGATGCCGCTTAGATCAACGATAAAAATACCGACTGGACCGAAGAGTCGCCCGCTATGCAGATCGAGTAAGAAGCGTTCATAGGGGATGATGTGTTGTCGGTGTGTTTGTTGGAGTTGATCGCTTAACGGTTCCGTCAGTGTGGTTTCTTGGCTCCATAGAACGCTGGGATCCGAGACGGTTTGCCACGAGAGCAGTCCGTCGTGGCTGGCTTTTATCTGGGTGTCCAGGCGAATAAAAACCGTGTCTTGCCCCGTGACCCCGATCGAATGAACGGGCGTTTCTAACGGTATTTTTTCAATAATGCTACCGCTGTCAGAAATCAGTAGCAATTGTTTTTCGAAAGCTAAAACAATGAAGGGTTCGGTGCTGATGGCGCCGACCAGTAATTGGTTGTTAGTGGTTAAAGCCTGAGTATTAAAGTAGCTTCGTTGATCCAGTTGACTGATCCAATGCGGCCCTACTTTATAACTGCGAATGTCACTGAGTCGGTTAAGGCCATACCAATTCAGCAGGGTGGGCGATTTAATATAACGGCTGTTGAGTTGCCAGTCATCGGTATGATTTAAGGCAATACCGGTGATTGCCAACAGGATTAAAATCACACTGACAGCAAGCCCCAGATAGCGATGGAGTTTGTAGAGCAGTCGCCACGGCGATTTTCGGGCATTTTTCATTTGCCAACCGCTTGATCAAAAAAAAGTGCGAGTTGGGCTATTTTAGTTAAGGCATCAACTGACAGGGTTGCGCCGGAAATACCGTCAATGGGATGGCTGAGGGTTTGTTCAGAGGACAGTGTTGACGCTATGAACTGGTCAGTAAAAAAGCTGTGTTTAACTTCCCAACCGCGGCTTTCTCGAAATGCCAGCACGTGTAGTTGGACAATTTTGTGGTTGTCGATAATAACACCCACAGTGATCGGCTCGTTTTTCCCGACTTCTTCTAATATCCAGACCGTACGCTGTTGCTCCTGCCAATAACGGGTTCGAAGAAATGTCGGAGTGTGTCGTAATATTTGCCGGGCAATGGGTTTTATGGTCGGCGTCAGCCAAAACGATTTAGGTCTGGGCGGGGACTTAAAAGCGTTGGCCACAAAGGACTTTTCGGACATGTACTGTTCGGCGTACAGCAGCGGTGTCCAGAGTAAGGCGACGACTAAAAACAGCGTAAGACTGTTCATACTTTGTCAGTAACGGTTGTTTAAATGGCGATTAGCATAATCCTAGGCTTATTTGAGTCCTGAGGTGTTTTTGTTGAAATGATCGACTGTCTTTAAAAAATTGACCACATGGCTGCCGGGTAGAATAAATAATTTCTTACCCCGTTTTCCAAAGGTATTAATCTTGAGCCCTTGATGGGCTTTTTCGAGTATTGAGCGGTTGAGCGTGATCAGTAATTCTTCACCGCGATTATTATCTTTACGGGTAAAGCGCAGGCGTTTGCCTTGATCGTCAAAGACGCTATCAAGAAAGCGCCAGTAACTTTGAAATTCTAATATTTTCAATTGGTATTGCGGGCTGTCAGGCCGGCTGACGTCAGCGACCAAGTAAGCATTAAAATAGCCAATGCCCTGATGGTAGGTGTGAGCAGGGCTGGTCACCCAGTGCTGATCAGGACTAATGGTACTGTTTACCGGGGTTTTAAGCGCCTGCGTAGCGCAGCCTGTCAGAATAAATGCGACCAAACCGAGCAATGAGATTATTTTTAGCATAATGTTCTGGGATTGTTTGTGATTAATGACAAAGGATAGTATTAGTAAAATTGGTAGCCAAGGCCTAAGTTAAAGCCCCTTTTATCGCCCAGACCATTGCGTTTGTTCTGGTATTGCCAGTCGGCTTTTACGACTACGTTTTTATCGATCCACCAGTTTAGGCCACCTTCCCAAACATCGTACTCGAAAGCACCATTGTTGTAGTAGTCAAGATAAGAATACCGGCCATAAACACCGACATCCCCGTATGGTGTAGGCATCCGGTAACTCGGTTCTAGGAAATAACCGGTTTGATTATCAGCGCCTTGTTTTGACGCATCATTAATGTCGATAAACCACTGACTGAAGAGCGCCTTGGTGGTAAAAGTACCGGGACCAATATGTCTATTATAAATAGCATGGGTTTCAACTAATGTGCCGCTACCCACTTCAACGGCGTTATTGACTGAACTTTGTGCCATATCTGTTTGGTGCATAATGGTACCTGATAATCTAAGGCCGGTAATTCCAGTATATTTTAACCGCAAGGCAAATAGAGGGTCATTGGCTTCTTGTTTGGAAACTTTTTGACGGGCTCCGCGGATGTAAAAATTGTCGCTCATATCAAGACCGCTGGAAATCATCGCGTCAACTTGGAGGCCATTATCAAATTGATACTGACCGGCTAACCCTGCTTCCCACCAGGTCGCTGGAATAATTTTTGTTTCCACTAAGTTGCGGTCGACCCCATAAAAAGTATCCGGTTCATGGATTTCATTCAAAATACCCACGGGCATCAATAAGATACCTGCGCGGACTGCCGCATTATGGGTTACATCGTATTGTAGCCATGCTTGCTCAAGCTCAATCTCGCCCTTTTTACCGTCTCCGGCAAGGGAGTGCTCGAGTTCAAGTTCGCTGAACAAACGTAATTTATCATTAAATTCATGGTTAAAGAAAAGCACATAGCGATGAAAATCAACACTTTCTTCATGGCTACTGCCGTCGGTATTCAGGTTGGTGTAATGCAGTTCACCATAGCCCCCGATACTGGTGTCATTGGTCCAATTCGACCCGCTGTCACTCTCGGCAAAGGCATCCGCAACCGTTTCAAAAGCGGCCGCATTGTTTTCAACCTGCGCTTGGGTGTTTTTGAGTGCTTTTTTTAAGGTTTTATTCTGCGCGACTAACGCTTGGTTTTCGGAGCGAATTTTTTCAAATTCAAGGGCTTGTTGTTTTTTATAGCTTTCAAATTGTAGTGCTAATTCATCAACGGTCAGGGCATGCGCGTGGGTTGAGAAAACAGACAGTGCCAACAAGCACAAGCCAGGAAGGGGGCGATATTTTGAGAACATGGGCTAAGCAATAAAGTTAATAAGGTCCACATAGTAATCTAAATGAGAATGATTATCAACTACAGCGGATCGGGCGTGTCTCCAAGCGCAAAACTATGACCTGTTGTTAAACCGTCAGTGTCTTCCATTTTCCTCGCCAGACGGCGTAAGCCTTGCCACCGGCTTTAACGACGGTAGTGGCATTAATGACCCACCAAATAGCAACAGCGCCATAGTCATAGTGAATCGCAAATAACCAGCATAAAGGGATTCGCAGTAAATTAAAGGGGGCGGACCATAAAAAGATCGTTAAGGTGGCGCCGGCACCACTGAGCACCCCTTCAGATAAGGCTTCATAGGCAACAAATAATTGTGAAAAGGCAAGAATATGCGCGTAGAGAAGGGTGTGTTGTAGCACGGCGGGGTCTTGGGTGAAAATCTGGGCGAGCGGTTCGGCGCCAAACCAAAAGATCGCCGAGGCGATCAAGCCGGCGGCCGTTAACATAAAAAAAGCGTAGCGAATGGCTGACTGTGCAAAGGGGAGTTGCCCTGCGCCCAAGGCGCGGCCGACGATGCTGGCGATAGCCACTGAAAAGCCCCAGAAAACAGGCCAGGTAAAACCTTCCAGAACGGAGAAGCCGATGCCGAGGGCCGCATTGAGAGGTGTTCCTAAGGGGGTGATAACCCATTTGATGATGGCGGTATAGACACCGGCAAAAAGAAGTGTGCTCCAACATAACGGCAGACCTATTTTTACGATACGGATGAGTGCAGTCGTCGGCTGGTAATGCTTGAATGTCGGTTTTATCATTCGAAACAGTAGTCCTAGACCGATAAAAACCGAAACCGCTTGGCTGAGTCCTGTGGCCAGTGCGGCGCCGCCAATGCCCAAATCGCACGAATAAATAAAGAAAGGGTTGAGTAGGAAGTTGAGTGATGAGGCGGTTATTTGTAGCAAGAGAATGGCCTTTGTGCGGCCATAGGCGATAAAAATAGCATCCAGCGTGGGTGCGATCGCTTGTGGTAAACAAAACAGCGCGTGCCAGCGCAAATAGGTTTCGGCCATGACCGCAGCGTCCCCAGTGAGTCCTAATGTTGCGGTGGTCCAGGGGGCAAGGCGATAACTTAACGATAAAATAAGTACCCCGATCAGCAATGAACCCACCAGGGCATTGCCGATAAGTTGTTGTTGTAATGGGGTATCGGAGGCACCAACAGCCCGAGAAATCAACGTGATTGCACCCGATGAAATAATCGCATAGCCGGCGAAAAAAATAATTAATACAAAGGTCGTGGAAGCGATCGCCGCCTGAGCCTCAGTGCCTAAGCCTTGTACCGCATACTGGTCGATCACCTTGAAGGCGTTGTTTAACATCCCCGATAATGCAGCAGGAACGGCAAGGTAGAGCAGAGACAACGGGGTAACCGGAGGCATGGCGTTTTTAACTTAAGGAAAGGGGGCTTAATTTAAAAGCGTTACGGTTCGTTATCGGCGGTTTACGCGGAAAAGAACAGGGCACAGGGAAGTGTTATTAAAAAGGTTTTACAACCGCGAGGATCATAATGGCGAAAAGAAAGAATACTGGAATTTCATTCATCCAACGAAAGAATTGGTGGCTGCGATTGTTTTGATCATTTCTGAAATCAAGCCACCATTGAATACAAAAGCCGTGAAAAATGACCAGTCCGGCAATTAAGGTTAGTTTTAGATGTAACCAACCACTGGCGGCATAGATTGCCCAGGCGTAGTCTTTGAGCATCCAAAGACCAAAGCCGAGGGTCAAGAGCATGCCGGGTGTCATGATGCCAAGCAATAGCTTTCGTTCCATGATTTTAAATCGGTCAATGCTGGTTTGGTCTTCTGCCATCGCATGGTAAACGTATAATCTGGGTAAATAAAATAAACCAGCAAACCAAGTGACCATGAAAATAAGGTGAAGTGCTTTAAGCCAGAGCATAGTGATTCCTTAAAGTAATTTGTTAATGCGTTCTTTGAGAGCGTTCGTGTCAAAATTACCGAGTTTATGCAATTCGATGGTTTGAGTCGGTGAAATGAGAAAGGTGGTCGGGGTTAACCGGATATCCCCAAAGGCTTTGGCATTTAAGCCTCTCGTATCCAGCGCTATCTTATAAGGCATTTTTTTGTTTTTTGCCATTGCAATCACCTGGTCAGGACGGTCATAGGACATGGCGACGGCAATGATTTCAAGACCTTGGCTGTGGTATTGCTGATAAAGTTCAATAAGGTGAGGTATTTCTTGCATGCAACCCGGGCAGGAGGTTGCCCAGAAAGTAACAATAACGGCTTTACCGGATAAGGTGTTTAGCGGCAGCATTTCTCCGGTAATGGTTGCAAAGGTTGTGTCCGGTGCTTTGGGTTTACCTGCTTGCAGCCAAGCCCAGATTGAGGTAGAAATCAGAGCGAAAAGGAATAGGCCAACAATTAATTCTTTTTTTTTCAATTGTATTGTCTTTAGTTTTCAGTAGAGAATAGCTTTTTTGTGTGTTTACTTTCCAAAATCAATGCAGCAATTATAGCAAAACTGTTAGAATATGCAGCTTTACTCATTATTTTTTTACCTAAATTGTAATCACGCATGAACAAAATTCTTATCTCCGATAAATTATCAGAAGCAGGGATTAACCTGCTCAATGAAAACCCTGACATCCAGATCCATATTGAAACAGGTCTTAATGAAGAGCAACTCTGCCAGATCATTGGTGACTATGATGCGTTACTGATTCGTAGCGCAACGAAGGTGACAGAAAAGGTCTTGGATGCAGCTAAAAAACTTAAACTGATCGGCCGGGCCGGTATTGGTGTGGATAATATTGATGTTAAGGTAGCCACTGAGCGGGGGGTTATTGTTATGAATACCCCGGATGCGAATGCGACGACAACGGCAGAATTGGCGGTAGCGCATATGATGTCTTTGAGCCGACATTTACCGGAAGCAGACCGGTCAATCCGAGCGGGGAAATGGGAACGCTCTAAGTTAATGGGGACAGAATTGGCGCATAAGACCTTGGCCGTTTTTGGTTTTGGTACGATTGGACGTATTGTTTCTCAGCGTGGTTTAGGTTTGAGAATGCGTGTGATTGCATATGACCCTTTTGTAACGCCTGAACGCTTTAAAGAGTTAGGTGTTGAACCGGTTGATTTTGATACGTTGATTGCTGAAGCTGATTATTTGACGCTGCACTGTCCGATGAACGATAAAACGCGTGGCATTATTGGTGCTACGCAATTTGCTAAAATGAAAAAGGACGTGCGTATTGTGAACTGTGCGCGCGGTGGTTTAATTGATGAAGCCGCACTTTATGCCGCCCTGAAGGACGGTCAGGTCGCCGGTGCAGCACTGGACGTTTATGAAAATGAGCCGCCTGAAGATTCACCGTTATTGACTTTGGATAATATCGTTTTTACACCGCATTTAGGGGCCTCAACATTTGAGGCTCAAGATGCTGTTAGTATTGAAATTGCCCGTCAGGCCGCCACATTTTTTACCACAGGCGAGGCGGTTAATGCCTTGAATTTACCGCGTGTTTCCGCAGAAGAGTTGAGTAAATGCCAGCCATTCATGAAGTTATCTAATATTTTAGGAAAAATGTTGGCTAATATGGCGACTAAGCCGATTGAGCGAGTTGAAATTGCTTGTTTTGGTAAGGCGGGGGAAGTTCCTAATCACCCTATATCAGTGGAAGCTTTAGTGGGTATTTTAGATCAGCAACTTTCAATTCCGGTGAACCGGGTTAATGTGACTGATCTTGCCAAACGTCAAGGTATTTCATTGGCAGAAACCCGTTCAGACGAAACCCATGATTATTTGTCATTAATTCGCTTAACCGGTTGGTTCGGCGGCGAGTCGATCGAACTGTCAGGTACTTTATTGGGGGGGTGTCACCCACGGTTGGTCCGTATTGATGATTTTGAAGTGGAGGTTGTTCCGGAAGGTACCTTGCTGATTACCCCGCATGATGATCAGCCGGGGGTTATTGCCGCCATTGCAGGGGTTTTAAGTGAAGCACGCATTAATATTTCAAGAATGCAAGTGGGTTCACAAGAAGAAGGTCGAACAGCGATGGCGGTCATCGGTATTTCTGAAACGCTGGACGAAGGCTTGCTGGCTGCGTTGAATAATGTTCCCAGTGTCCATAAAGTTTCACAGATTCAGCTATGAGTCTAAAACCGGCTTACTCAATTGTTGGCTTTGATTTTGACAGTACCTTAAGCCGGCTTGAAGGTATTGATGAATTAGGTGTTCGCAGTGGAATGGGTCAGCAAATGGCTGAGTTGACCCATTTAGCAATGAATGGTCAGGTGGCATTGGAGTCGGTTTATGGGCAACGGTTAGCATTAATTCGTCCGGATACAGCAGCAATGGAGTGGCTGGCCGAGCGTTATATCACTGAAAGTGTTCCGGGTGTTGAAGTGCTTTTTGAACAGTTATTGGCGCAGAATAAAACCGTACACATTATTAGCGGTGGCATTCGCCAGGCTATTTTACCGATGGCGAGAAAATTGGGTTTGCCGGATGAAAATGTGCATGCGGTTGAACTTTATTTTGCACCCGATGGTTCTTATCGCGGTTTCGATGAGGACTCACCGTTGGCGCGTAGCGGCGGTAAGGCGGATGTGTGCAGAACAATAAATCCTAACGGGCTTGATATGGTGATGGTTGGCGACGGTCAGACCGATTTGGAAAGTAAGCAAGCGGGCGCTAGTTTCATTGGTTTTGGGGGCGTGGTTAATCGTTTGGCTGTACGCCAAGGCGCGGATTATTTTTTTGAAGGGGACTCGTTAACACCCTTAATGGATTTGATTCACTGAGGACGAGCGTTCGAGTTGGAAAAAGAAAATGATATACTTTATTGATTTTAAATATTTCAGAGACAGTTATGGCCGGACACAGTAAATGGGCAAATATTAGGCACAGAAAAGGTGCTCAGGATGCCAAAAGAGGGAAGTTGTTTACTAAATTGATTCGTGAGATTTTTGTTGCCGCGAAAAAAGGTGTAGATCCGGTCAATAATCCGTCGCTTCGTTCAGCAATGGATAAAGCGCTCACCGCTAATATGAAGCGAGACACCATCGAAACGACGATTAAGAAAGCATCGGGTTCACAGGACGGTGTTAACTATGAGGAGGTCCTTTATGAGGGTTATGGCCCTGGTGGCACGGCGGTGATGGTGGAATGTTTGACTGACAATCGTAACCGGACGGTTGCTGAAGTTCGTCATGCCTTTTCGAAAGCGGGCGGGAATTTAGGAACCGATGGATCGGTGGCTTATTTGTTTAATAAAGTAGGGGTTTTGAGTTACAGCAATTCTGTTGATGAAGATGCGGTCATGGAAGCGGCATTAGAAGCCGGTGCTGATGATGTGATTAGTCATGAGGATGGGACTCTTGATGTTATGACTACACCGGAGGATTACTTTACTGTGAAGGAGGCGATGATTGCTGCACAGTTGATTCCTGAGACATGGGAAGTGACCCGACAAGCGACAACGGCAACTGTTCTGAATATTAAAACGGCAGAGCAAATGCTCAGATTATTGGAACGACTCGAAGATTTAGATGATGTTCAGAACGTGTATTCTAATGCGGATATCAGCGAAGAAGTTTTGGCGCAGCTTAATTAAAGAAAGGTATTCGTAGTGTTTATTCTTGGTATTGATCCTGGGTCGCGGATTACCGGATATGGCATTATTGAAGATAAAGCCGGTAAACAACGTTATATTGCCAGTGGCAGTATTCGTATTAAGGCCGCTTATTTTCCGGATAGATTGAAAGAGATTTTTGATGGTGTGACTGAGATTGTGTCACAGTTTTCACCTGATCAGATGGCGATAGAACAAGTATTCATGCATAAGAATGCTGATTCAGCATTGAAATTAGGGCAAGCCAGAGGGGCGGCTATTTGTGCCGTTCAGGTTCAAGGGATGCCGGTTTTTGAATACGCCGCGCGTGCAGTAAAGCAAGCGCTGGTTGGTAAAGGGAATGCTGATAAAAGTCAAGTGCAGCATATGGTCAAATTTTTATTGCAGGTGCGGGGCGATATTCAGCTCGATGCGAGTGATGCGTTAGCGATTGCGATGTGTCATAGTCATCATGCCCAAACTGCAAGAAAACTCAAACAAGCGGGATACTAGCCATGATCGGTTTTTTGAGGGGTAAACTGGTTTTAAAATCGCCACCCTTTTTAGCGCTTGAAGTTAACGGGGTGGGTTATGAAATTGAAGCGCCCATGACAACGTTTTATTCATTACCTGCAGTCGGTGATGAGATCTTACTTTATACGCATTTGGCTATTCGTGAGGATGCGCATATTTTATATGGTTTTTCTACTGAACGTGATCGATTGCTTTTTCGTACCTTAGTTAAGGTTAATGGGGTCGGTGCAAAGCTGGCTCTTACTATTTTGTCTGGCTTGAGTGTTGAGCAGTTTCAGCAATGCATACAGGATAATGATGTCCCTTCACTGGTTCGTTTGCCGGGGATTGGTAAGAAAACAGCAGAACGATTAATTATAGAAATGCGCGATCGCCTGTCCGCAATTGGGGACGTTAATATCTCGCCAGCACCCGGTTCTGAAGTTAGTCAGCCGTCTTCTAATCCCAAACAAGAGGCGACCAGTGCCTTGATTGCTTTAGGTTACAAACCCCAGGATGCATCCCGAATGATTCAAGCAGTCTCAGGCGATACGTTGTCGTGCGAAGAAATTATTCGTCATGCCTTGCAAGGAGCGGTTAGATGACCGGTTTTATTGACAGTGATCGTCCGATTAGTGCGCTTGGTAATATAGATGAAGAGCGCGTTGATAGGGCTATTCGGCCGCGTCGGCTGCAAGATTATATTGGTCAAACTGAATTACGAACCCAGATGGATATTTTCATTACTGCCGCTAAAGGGCGTAGTGAGGCCTTAGATCATGTTTTGATTTTTGGACCGCCAGGCTTGGGCAAAACAACATTGGCTAATATTATTGCTACAGAAATGGCTGTCAATATTCGGCAAACATCAGGTCCCGTTCTTGATAAAGCCGGTGATTTAGCCGCTTTGTTGACTAATTTAGAAGCCCATGATGTATTGTTTATTGATGAGATTCATCGCTTGAGTCCTGCGATTGAAGAAGTGCTTTATCCAGCGATGGAAGATTATCAGATTGATATTATGATCGGTGAAGGTCCGGCGGCTCGTTCGATTAAATTAGATTTACCCCCCTTTACTTTAGTGGGTGCAACGACACGCGCCGGATTATTAACATCACCATTACGAGATCGTTTTGGTATTGTTCAACGGCTTGAGTTTTATACGGTGTCTGAATTGGCAGAGATTGTTACCCGGTCAGCCAAGATTCTGCGGATGAATATCGTGCCTGAGGGGGCCTACGAAATTGCGCGTTGTGCCCGTGGAACACCGAGGATTGCTAACCGGTTATTACGACGCGTCAGGGATTTTTCTGAAGTTAAAGCCGATGGCCAAGTGACTGTAGAAATTGCCCAGCAAGCGTTGACGATGTTGAATGTTGATCAAAGTGGTTTAGATGCGATGGATCATAAATTATTGCGAACGATGATTGAAAACTTTTCCGGCGGTCCGGTTGGTTTGGATAGTTTAGCAGCAGCCCTGAGTGAAGAACGTGGAACCATCGAAGATGTGTTGGAACCTTATTTGATTCAACAAGGCTTTATGATGCGGACACCCAGAGGACGCGTGGTTACCGGTAAAGCCTATCAGCATTTGGGTTTGAAGTTACCTGCAGAGACTCAGAAAGATGAGGATATATTTAATTGACTGAATTATTTCAATGGCCGATTCGGGTTTATTACGAAGATACCGATGCCGGTGGCGTGGTCTTTTATGCCAATTATTTACGTTTCTTTGAGCGTGCGCGTACCGAAATGCTGCGTCAGTTAGGTTATGAGCAAGATGAGCTGATTGCTACTGAGAATATTATTTTTGTGGTTCGTTCGGTTAAGGTTGATTACTTGAGTCCGGCACGATTTAATGAGTACTTGCAGGTGAGTGCTGAGATTGTAAAAGTTAAACCGGTTAGTTTGTTGTTTAAACAAGTCGTATCACGGGCTGATACGGTTTTGTGTGCCGGTGAAATACGTATTGGTTGTTTGGCCGCTGATACCTTAAAGCCAAAAGTTATTCCAAGTGAATTATTAGGGAAATTAAAATCATGAATGCCGATCTGTCTATTTTTAATTTAATTTTGGAAGCGAGTTTCACCGTACAGTTCGTCATGCTGGTGTTGTTGGTGGCTTCTATTGCTTCGTGGGCGATTATTTTTTCCAAGCGTAAAGAGTTAAATAAGGCGACTAAGATCGCGGATGAATTTGAAGGGTTGTTTTGGTCTGGGATGGACCTAAGCGATCTTTACCGGAATTTGACAACGCACGGAGTGGAGGCTGAAGGGATAGAGAATGTTTTTATTGCCGGCTACCGGGAGTTCTCACGATTACAACAAAAAAGTGATCGTAACGGTGTGATTGCGGTGGAAAATGCCCAACGGGCCATGCGTATTGAATTATCTCGAGAGTTAGAGTTGCTGGATGCACGGTTGTCATTTTTGGCAACGGTGGGCTCTACCAGTCCTTATGTTGGGTTGTTTGGGACGGTTTGGGGGATTATGAATTCTTTCAGGTCTTTAGGGAATGCCCAGCAAGCGACGTTGGCGCAGGTGGCGCCGGGAATTGCTGAGGCGTTGATTGCCACGGCCATGGGTTTGTTTGCTGCGATTCCAGCGGTTGTGGCTTATAATCGGTTTTCTAATCAGTTGGACCGTCTTTCCGGGCGTTATGACTTGTTTGTAGAAGAATTTGTGGTCTTGTTGCAACGTCAGGTACACAAGTAATGAGGCGACTTGTGGGGCGACGCAAACCGATGGCTGAAATCAATGTCGTGCCTTACATTGATGTGACTTTGGTGTTGTTGATTATTTTTATGGTAACAGCGCCGTTACTACAAACGGGTGTTGAGGTCGATTTGCCCAAGGCGCAGGCTAAAACAGTCGCTCAGGATAATACGCCGCCTACGGTTGTTTCTATTGATAAAGATGGACAATATTTTCTCAGTATAGGGGGTGGTCAAGATGAATTAGTGACGGCGGAAGAACTTTTAATCCGCGTGGCAGCCGTTTTACGTTATAAACCTGAAACCAAAGTATTGATTAGAGGCGATGAGTCGGTCAATTATGGAAGGGTAGTCAATGTTATGGCCGCGTTAAAGAAGGCAAACGTTCCCAGTGTTGGGTTGATGACCAGTCCATACAATGCCTATTAAGCTAGCGTTCTAATATGTTTGATTTTTATAGTAATTTTAAGCCTTTATCTTATTCCGTGTTATTGCATGTGCTGATATTGGGTGTTTTTACGGTGAGTTTGTCCAGTGAACCTACGGTAAGACCATTACCTGCAGTGCCTGAAATTATTCAGGCTGAGGCTTTAGATGAGGCGCAAGTTCTTCAGGAAGTGGAGCGTTTAAAAGCAAAGGAAAAAAAGCAACAGGCTAATGAGGTAGCTCGAAAGAAAGCATTAGCTAAGAAAGTGCGTGCAGAAGAGAAAAAACTGAAGCGATTAAAAAAACAACGGCTTTTGGAAGAAAAGCGTATTAAAGATCAGCAATCAAAGTCAGCGAAGGCGACGGAAAAAGAAAAAAAGGCTTTGGCAGCATTAAAAAAACAAAAGCAAAAAGCATTACGAGAGAAGACGGAGTTAAAGAAAAGCCAAGATAAACAAAAGGCAGCATTGGCCAAGCTTAAAAAAGAAAAAGCAGCCTTAGAGCGTAAAAAGAAATCCGCAGAAGCGAAACGAAAGGCTAAAGCGGAAGCAAAAAGAAAAGTAGCAGAAGCAAAGCGGGAACGTATAGCCCGGCAGAAATATGAAGAATCGGAAATTACCCGTGCCATGATTCGTATTGAACGTCAGGTTAAACGCAACTGGACTCGGCCCAGTGCCATCAGTAATGGTTTGACATGTACTATACGTGTGCAACTGATTGCAGGGGGGGCGGTGAAAAGGGCACAGGTTATAGAGAGCAGTGGTAATGCTATTTTTGACCGTTCAGCTGAGAATGCTGTTAGGAAGGCGTCACCGTTACCGGTGCCTGCGGATCCGTTAATTTTCCAAAAATTTAAAGTGTTTAGTTTTATTTTTAATCCGCAATAAGTGCAGGTTGATTTTATGATAATAAGAAAGCTGAAAAAAATAATTGTTTTGTGGCTAGCAATGCTCGTCTTTTTTAGTCATTCGGCATCAGCTGAATTAACGATACAGATCACTGGTGGGACAAAATCGGCAATACCGGTTGCCGTTGTGCCTTTTGCCTGGCGTGGCGTGTCAGGTCATGCGCCCATCAATGTGGCAAGTATTGTGAGTGCAGATTTAACGCGTAGTGGTCATTTTAAAACCCTGCCGGTGCGGGATATGATTGATAAACCCAGTCGTACAGAAGCAATTAAACTGGGAAACTGGCGTGCCTTAGCGCAGGATTATTTAGTGATTGGCGAAATAAGGCAAAATCAGGACCGGTTTATTATCGAGTTTAAATTATTTGACGTTTATCGGGGTAAGCAATTATTGGGTTATCGTTTGCCGGCTACGGCTCGCGGGCTTAGGCGAACAGTGCACCGGATTAGTGATTTGGTTTATGAGGAGCTTACCGGACTTCAAGGCGTCTTTAATTCTCGTATTGCCTATGTGACGCAGAAGAGAAAGAGCAAGCGAATGCGTATTTATCAGCTAAAAGTGGCTGATTCTGATGGTTTTAATCCTAAGGTTATCGCCTCATCAATAGAACCTATCATGTCCCCGGCATGGTCGCCTGATGGCAAAAAAATCGCTTATGTTTCATTTGAGAAAAAGAAACACCGTATTTTCATCCAAACATTGGCAACCGGTAAGCGCAGTAAAATTCCCGCAGGTCGAGGGATCAACGGTGCACCGGCGTGGTCGCCTGATGGCTCGCAGTTAGCAATAACCCTCTCTAAAGACGGTAGTCCGGATATTTATGTGGTTGACCTTAATAATCGCTCTTGGCAGAAATTAACCAAAAGTTATGCGATTGATACCGAGCCGGCGTGGTCGCCTGATGGTCGGCAAATAGTCTTTACGTCCGATCGAGGTGGGAAACCGCAGTTATATATCATCCCAAGTAGTGGTGGTTCGGCTAAAAGATTGACTTATCAAGGTGATTATAATGCGCGCGGTAGTTTTTCTAAAGATGGGCGTAAGTTGCTAATGGTGCACGGTAATCGCGGTGATTATCGTATTGCTATTATGGATAGGGCGACAAAGGCATACTCGATATTAACGAAAGGGCCCCTGGATGAGTCGCCAACTTTTTCAGCCAATAGTGGTATGGTTTTATATGCTAAAATCATGAACGATAGAGGCGTTCTGTCGGCTATTTCAGTTGATGGTAGAATGAATCAGGTGTTAACTTTCGATAACGGTGACGTTCGAGAACCGGCCTGGTCACCGTAAAAAATTTGGATTTTAAGGTATTAGTTTATACAGAGGATATTAAATATGAAAGTATGTTTGCAGTGGGTAATGGTTTGTTCCTTAGTGGTTTTTCTGGCGGGCTGTAGCTCTCTTAATGAGAAAACAGGTGGTGCTTTTGGTAGTGATGCTGTGACCAGTGGTTATTCTGAGGACGGTGAAATTCGGGATGAACGTTTAGGTGATTTAGAAGAAATTACCAATGGCTCATTGATGGGAGGGGAATTTAATGATCCAGATAGTCTCTTGTCAAAGTCAGTTATTTATTTTATGTTTGACAGTAGTGAGGTGCAGCCTGTTTTTGCTGAAGTGGTAACGGCCCATGCACAGTATTTGGTTGCGAATTCTGCGCAACGAGTGATTTTAGAAGGGCATGCTGATGAAAGAGGTTCGCCCGAATACAATGTTGCTTTGAGTGAACGCCGTGCTAAAGCGGTTGCCAGAATGCTTGAGATGCAGGGTGTTTTCCCGGAGCAAATTGAAATAATCAGTTACGGTGAAATGAAGCCTAGCGCAGAAGGCCATGATCAGGCTGCTTGGCAATTAAATCGTCGCGTTGAAATCACCTATCAGGCGCAATCGTAGATAATAAAGCATGATGGTCTACTTACTCTGGTCTTTGCTATTGGTGGTGAGTGGCGAGAGTTACGCTGCACCGGAGCTACGGGTTGCTGAAAAGTCCGTTATTGTTGATGAAGAGTTTGAAGATTCATATGATGATGTTAACGCTTTGGAGCAAGCAGTTGAGGACGCGCTGATTGCTCCAGTTAGCCATAGCCATGTGAGTGGCGAGAGTTTGGCCGCTCCGGAACTACTGGTTGATGAAGAATCCATTGTTGTTGATGAGCTTGAAGATTCATATGATGTTATTGCTTTGGAGCAAACAGTTGACGAAGAACTGATTACTCCAGTTAGCTATAAGAGCGTACATTTAGGCAAGGATGCTAAGTTGTATGAGATTTTGGGTCGTTTGGAACAATTGCAACAAGAGCTGCAAGAGTTAAGAGGACTGGTTGAGACGCAAGCTTATGTTATTGATCAGTTTGGAAATCAGCGAATACCAAGCGAAAGCAGAACGGTTGTCAGTTCCTTAGTCGCGAGTACAGGTTTTGTGAGCGATGATTTAGAAGATAAGTTCTCATCTGGAATAAATGATGTGGCCATTGATAAGCCAGAAGAAAGTGTTTCTGATGATGTGGATGAGTCAGAGAAATCCCCTCCCCAACCATATGATGAGTTGAGAGAGCTTTTACCTGAGCCTTGGGTTAGTCGTAATGGCGTTTTGGATACAGAGGAGTTAGACTTTCAACAGGCTTATGGCGTTTTACGTAATGGTTTTGCCGATTATGCTGTTGATTTGTTTCAGGCGTATTTAACGGCCTACCCCGATGGTCAGTATGCCGATCAATCCCAATTTTGGTTAGCAGAGGCTTATTTGGTCAATCAGACGTTTGAATTAGCGGATAAAGCATTTGAATCGCTAATACTGAAATATCCTTCCAGTTCCCAGATACCTGTTGCTTTACTTAAGCGTAGTTATTTAGCGGTTGAGCAAAATGAGATTGATAAGGCTAGGGTTTTTCTAACCCAAGTAACCATTAGTTATCCGGGATCGACGGCAGGTCATTTAGCGGCAAAGAAATTAGTTGAATTAAAAAACACCCCGTAAAAATATGATCCGTATTACCGAAATTTTTTATTCGTTGCAAGGAGAGTCAAATTGCGTTGGGCTACCGACCGTGTTTGTTCGTTTAACGGGCTGCCCTTTGCGCTGTAGTTATTGTGATACCGCCTACGCGTTTCATGGTGGAGAGAAAATGACCGTTGAGGATATCATCACGGAAGTATCTCGCTATGATACGGGTTATGTCACGGTGACCGGGGGTGAACCTATGGCGCAAGCGGGGTGTGTGGAGCTTTTGGATTCATTGGTTGATAAGGGCTATAGTGTATCGCTGGAAACCAGTGGGGCGATAGACCTAGAAAAAGTGAATAGCTCGGTTGTGAAGGTTATGGATATAAAAGTCCCTAGTTCACAAGAGGATCACCGTAACCGCTATGAAAATTTGGCGTATTTAACACAAAAGGATCAGGTCAAATTTGTTATTGGTGATGAGCAGGATTATGAATGGTCCAAAGAACAAATAGTTAAATACAGGTTACCAGATTTTTGTGAGGTTCTGTTTTCTCCAATTATGGGGCGGCAAGACCCTGCTGACTTGGCGAATAAAATACTTCGAGATCAACTTCCGGTTCGATTTCAGGTGCAATTACATAAACTACTTTGGGGTGATACCCCAGGCAAATAACCAACAGTTAAATTGTGAAAAAGAAAGCAATTATCTTATTATCAGGTGGGCTCGATTCTATCACTGTTTTAGCGCTTGCTAAGAGTCAGGGCTATAGGTGTTATGCGCTAAGTTTTGACTATGGGCAGCGTCATAATTCAGAGTTAGTGGCCGCACATAACATTGCGGTAGCTTATAATGTTGTTGAGCATAAAGTTATTGATATGGGGTTGGGTTCTATTGGGGGTTCAGCACTCACAGATAACAAGATCGCCGTACCTGATTCGCCTCAGGAAGGTATTCCGGTGACTTATGTGCCTGCACGAAATACCATTTTCTTATCGTTTGCTTTGGGGTGGGGCGAAGTTTTACATTGCACTGATATATTTATCGGTGTTAATGCGGTTGATTATTCAGGCTACCCTGATTGTCGACCTGAATTTATTAGTGCATTTCAAACACTTGCTAACGTGGCAACGAAGGCCAGCGTTGAAGGCGATAATTTTAAGATTCATACGCCATTAATTGACTTGAGTAAGGCAGAAATTATTCGAAAGGGTGTTGAAGTGGGTGTTGATTATTCAATGACCGTTTCATGTTATTCGGCCGATCAGTACGGTCTTGCTTGCAGGGTTTGTGAATCATGTCGGCTTCGAGCAGAAGGCTTTAAAGTAGCAGGGATTGAGGATAATACCTGTTACCAGGAACGTAATTGCTAGATTGGACGATGTCAATAGAGTCCTGGAGGTAGCATATTTGTTCTTCATGGGTCGTTAGCTCAGCTGGTAGAGCACCGCACTTTTAATGCGATGGTCGCGAGTTCGAATCTCGCACGACCCACCATGTTTACTCTGCCATGCTGTTGAATAATAAGGATTTCGTTCTTACGCTATTAATGGCTCAACTATTAGTCTGACCGCTTCGGTTACCATATCGGTTACTTGGTCAGTTCATAAACTCTAATAGTTGGTGACTGTCATGGCAATCACAATAGCAAAAATCCCTACTCGTTCTGGCTTTAAGTACAAGGCGCACGTTAAAAAGAACGGCAAAAACCTCAAGATAAAAACATTCACTCGTAAGACCGATGCTCGAATCTGGGCTAAACGCATTGAAGCCGATTTCGAATTGATGGAGGCTTTAGGCTGTAAAGGGTCGAGTCTAACGTTAAGTCAACTGGCTGATGAGTATCTGGGTAACTGGTCCGGTAAAGATGCTAACCAGTCGCCTAGAGTAGCGTTCTGGGTTGCCGCTCTAGGACGTTATAATTGTATGTCGTCAAAACATTTTGGACTATTAGCTGCCTGATTTAAGAGACAGATTAGTTCATTGGGTTGTGTTGTTTATCGTAATGTAA
>JYMV01012403.1_pt1 | contig 70993 bp, 54 predicted proteins | sample 338911 | NCBI WGS metagenome assembly JYMV01 (sample SAMN03354496, study PRJNA234377) | hydrothermal vent metagenome | biome: Deep sea; feature: Hydrothermal plumes at the Eastern Lau Spreading Center, Western Pacific Ocean; material: Seawater | place: Tonga | collected 2009 | depth 2000 m m | reverse complement strand
CCCCAACGGGAGTGCCGCCTGTACACACTGTGCCAGTTGCCAAAGGCAGGAAGCAGGTCGCGCCAAGGTGACCCAGTCCGTGCAATCCACCGCACAGCCTCAATGAACAATCGCTTGCCACCCGCCGGTCTTGCCCAGGTCACCCTCCTTGCCTGGCAGAAGATCCTTGATGCCTTCCCACTGGTCGTTTCGTAATAGTTTTCTGTTCATATGGTCTTTCCTCCAATGACCGTAGAAGACACTAACGATGAATGAATGTTAACAGACCCTAAGTTCAAATGGATCGTTCTTCAAGTCTGATAGCCGCTGAACTTTTCCAGTGTAATCAACCACCAATTTGTACTCTGAGTTTATAACTGATCGCCAAGCGCCATACTTTGCCCTAAAGAGGGATTTTTGGTTCTTGAGCGGTTTCAGTTGTGACATACGTCCTTCCGTGTAGATGGAGCTAGTTTGATCCGACTTTCCATCTGTAGACCATGAAAAATCCCTGCCCACCATCATTTCAGGAATCTTGAGACCACACATAGACAAAAGTATACAAGGGAAATCGACGGTCGAAACCAGCGTCTCGCTTGTAACACCCTTCGAAATTGATGGTGGGTGTCTAATAATGAGTGGAATTCCAAGAAATTCTTCTTCTGGATGCCCCTTTCGATAAAGTCCATGAGAACCGTGACAATCGCCATGATCAGCAGTAAAGAAGACAATTATATTGTCCACCAGTCCAGATTTATCTAGATAAGCCAGTAACCGTTCAACCTGTTGATCTACAGTTTCACACAACCCATAATACCCGCATATTTCTCGGATTAGACGTGGAGTTCCTCTAAGCTCTTCCGGCACATTTGGATGCCATTCAATATCCACTTGACAGTAATGATTGAATTCTGGTGGTGGTTTATATGGCGTGTGCGGCGGGCCATAAGAGACAAATAACAGAAAATGATTGTCTTTTTGTGATTCCATATACTTCAGCGCGAGATCGGTTTGATAGTATGATTCGAACTTTTGCGAGGAAATCAGTTGTCCATAATTACTTAAAGTACTTGGCACCTTTCGGATAATAGTACCCCCGATTAAAACCTTCAAAATATTGCCAGCCTTGACGCCGACCGGGTGTAACGAAACCCGGCTTTTGTGAACCATCCAGATGCCATTTCCCAATATAGCCGGTGGCATATCCATTTTCACTGAAAATTTCGGCAAAACAACGTTCTTCCTCCTTCAAGTACAGGTTGTTTTGAATAAGCCCTGTCTGGTGCGCGTAACGACCGGTCTGGAATATAGCGCGAGATGGTGAACAGACGGGATTGGAAGCGTAGCACCGCTTAAACCTAACCCCCTGCTCCGCTAGCCGATCAAGATGAGGTGTTCTGACAACGGGATCACCGTAGCTCACCCAAAGGCTTGACGACGCCACTGATCAGGAAAAATGACCAACACATTGGGATAGTTCCAGGATTGTGACGACGCTGTTTTATCAATGGATGTTGTTACCAGACTGGCAGCTGCAGATCCAACAGTTTTTAAAAAGTTACGACGCGAAAAATGCTCAGCACTTTCAGTCATAGTCAATCTCCTTATTGAAGGCTCTTTCTTAGTTTCGACCATCCCATTATGTAGTTTAATTCCTATCCATGTAATATCCAGTAACTTTGAAACCGAGGTTCATCACTTGTATCAATTGACCGTGTGAATCTAAAATTGAGCTGTGTACCTTTGCTGGTTGGTAAGAACATTGGGTAATCATGTCTCCGGGTTGGAAGGATTGGGAAAATTGAGCAGAAATTGAAATTGATCTGGTGGTCTAATGGTATTTATAGGCAACCATTGATTTGACCTGTCCCTTGATTAAACCAAACAGCTATCTTTTTGATTCCTTTTGCACACCATGAATATGGATATCCTATAGACAGTAGTAGTAAATTTGATCAGCTGATACAGCCTAGGTTCCAAAGCCAAACTTCATACAACTATCCTTTAATAGAATTTTCGTTTTTACCTACATGTCCCACGAGGAAGTCGAAAGAAACTGCTAGCCTTCGTTGCCTGAAAAGCTCCGTCGACATGGAAATGAATCTGGTTGCAGGAAGCCACGTAAGTTAAACGCCTCCACTAGTCAACTGGTGCCTCATAATTATAAGCTCTATCTTAGTGCTATACTTTGTGAAGCCAGCTTTCTCAGTGTTATACCATCGTTTTAACCGAAGCAGAAATTGGTTAGAACTCATCAAAATCCCAGCACTGTTGATGGTGTTTTGTCGCTTAACCCACATCTCGGCTACCCAAGATTGTGCCAAGTCAGATGCTTCAATTTTGACGTAGTCATTATTTCCGTCAAACTGTAGAGACTGATTGACCCAGACAGTCGAAGTAGAAACATACAAACTAGCTCCTGCAATAAAGATGTGGATAGACCAGATAATCCACGGATTTCGTTAGGCTGAGTTGAAGAAAAGTGAAACCTGAATTTGAGATTGAAAGCGGATGGCAGAGTATCGAAACATGGATACCCCGCACATCCTCTACCACTTTCAAGCATGAATTTACGCCCTTGACATTTCTTCTACCAACATGTCAATGAATCGAGGAATAGTTCTGCCAAATCAGCGGCACTTGCTGGTCGTGGAGAAAGCTTGGTTACCCGATGTTGCGGCAGCGTACCAGCCACAAGTTGGTCAATATCCGCTTTGCCATAACCGACCGCAGATAAGCCGTTAGGAATTCCCGTTTTCTGCATCAGTTCAACAATCATACTGGTCAGTATCTTACCTGCGTCACTGGGATCGGCACCAGAAATGTCAGCTCCCATCAATTCAGCTACGTAAAGGTGTAGCTCGGGATTAGTAGACACGGTAAAACGAAAGACTGCCGGTGCATTCAGAATAACCGACATTCCATGAGGCACAATTGGATGTGGACTCGGGAATCCTTCAGGGATAAAGTCTCGAACCATTCCTGCAACTGGGTAGGACATACCATGCGGCAAATGAACACCAGCATTTCCGAAACCAATGCCGGCAAACGTCGAAGCCAAAAGCATTTGTCCTCTGGCTTCGTCATCAGATGGATCTTCAACTGCGCGAACAAGGTTTTTAGAAACCATTTCAATTGCACGAGAAGCCCACAGGTTGCTAATTGGATTCGCGCCCTGGTAGGTAGGTCGATATTTGGGACTTTTGGGTGCAAGACGTTTATCAAAAGACAAAGCGGTCAAAGATTCCAGCGCGTGACTCAACACGTCCAGTCCACAACAAGCAGATACGATTTTTGGAAGTGTCCGAGTGTTATTTGGATCTACGATTCCCATGGACGGTCGTAGTGCCCGATGGGCTATACCTGTCTTGGCACGCATTTCCAGCAAATCAAAAATAGCCACCCCAGTTGTCTCACTACCGGTGCCAGCAGTTGTGGGAATAGCAATTGACGGTTGGAGTTGTCCTGGCACCGGTTCGCCCTTCCCGATTGGCTGGTTCACATAAGTCAGAAAATCTGCTGGATAGGTAGCGTAAAGGTTAGCAGCTTTGGCCGTATCCATACAGGATCCGCCGCCAACTGCCACGTACCCATCGAAATTACCGTCAACGGCAAAGTCAATCGCCTGTTTGAAAGAAACATCTGTCGGTTCGACACGAACTTGATCGAATAGGACAGCATCAACGCCAACGTGATCCAACGCCGTCAAGGTAATTGAAACAGGCTCGCTATCGGATAGATTGGGATCGGTCAGTACCATCACCCTTTTGCTACCCAGTGCCTGCATATCGTGCCCGACTTCGTGCGTTGCTCCAAAGCCGAACTTTATTTGGGAGGTGTCCATGATAAATGCGGTTTCAATTGTCATTTTCTTTCCAGCTAACGTACATAAAGACTAAAGTTGAATTGGTGGCAATGTTGACACAAAAGCTACGAATCGCTTAGCAGTTCGCTAATTTTTACCGTGCGGTTCTCTTTCGAACTTCGGATGGCAGCAAACACAATTGCCAAGGATTTCAAGTTGTCTTGTCCACTGCATTCTGGCTCCCGATTCTCGTTGACAGCAGACAAAAGCTCCATTAGGATTGCGTCTTGACCAATCAGAGGTAAATTGTCATGCGGTATTTCCTGACGGCGACGTTGGTTAGCAGGATAATCACGTGTATGGAAAATCTGATCTTCTTCCCAGGTAAGGCTTCCTTCAGGACCTTCAATCCGCCATTCTCCATTCCAAGGCGATGATTTTCCAGTCGAGCTGCCAAGAGCGTGATGAGTAGCAACAAGCCCTCCCTCAAAATCAATGATGGCAGTGTGGCCGGCATCACCAGCATGAAATCCCCAAGGAGGATTCCACGTTCTGGCATGCACAGCAACTGGCTCGCAGTCCATGACATACCGCAACAGATCAAAATGATGAATCCCCATATCAGTGATTAGTGGATAGGACATAGTCGTATAGTGAGTGCCGGGCTGTGTCGCCCATGCCCGATAAAATCCGACCGTTACTTGATTTGGTGCACCGATAATCCCTTCTTTAAGTAACCGATGTGTGGTACGCGGTTGCGTGCCGAATCGATAATTTTGCGGCACCATATGGGTTTTCTTGGCCTGAATCGAGGCATCTACAATTCGTTTAGCCGCTTCAAAATCGTCACTCAACGGTTTTTCACCCATCAAGTGAAGACCCCCGCAGCAAAGATTTCTATAGCTGTCGGCTCGTGTACTTTGGGTGGCGTAACGTCAATGGCGAAATCTGGGCTGACGCTATCCAAAGCGGCAGAAATGGAATCAAAAAGCTGATCAGATTGGATATTATACTGGTCGGCAACACGTTGACGTTGTTCCGGCACAGGTTCAATATATCCAACGATCTCCACCTCTGCGTTTCTGTGGCAGACTTCGATCCAACTTCGCGCACGGCCACCCAAACCTACAATAATTGCTTTCACATATTCCTCCGAGATTTTCTATTGGCTTGTATTAGGATCACCCCCTGTAACTATGCCGGAGGTTTCAGAAGGGTTCAATGTTTCTTTGATCTTGTTCTTCGTTTCTTCATCATCCACACGATTTTGGATGTCAATCAGCGCATCTTCAATCTTTTGATGGAGATGATCTTCTTCCATTGATAGCATAGTAATAAGCGGTTCGACAGCCTGAGGGTTTCTCAATTTCGCCATTGCTTCAAACACATATTGGCGGATCCACCAATCCTCTTCATCAGCCAATCGGCCTAAAGGGAGCAGAGATTCTTTCTCACCCAAATTCAATATTGATTTACAGGCACTCCGTCGGACGAAAACATCTTCGTCTTGTAACAACGCCGAAATCGGATTGATAGCTTGATGATACTGTAACTTCAGCAACGACTGGCAAGCCACAGAGCGGACTTCGGCCATTTCGTCATCAAGCTTCTCCACTAGCGCTTCAGCTACTTGGTCATTGCCAGATTCCACTAGTGCCCGACAAGCATATTGACGTGTAAGGTAGCTGTCGTCGTTTAGACAATTTAGAAGGGCATCACAAGCGCGTGTATCGCTGAAGACAGTCATTGCTCTGCATGCAGCTAAACGTACAGATGAACTTTCGTCATCAAGCTTCTCAATCACTGGCTCGACTGCCGAAGCGTCACCGATTTTGGTTAATACTTCAATGGCACAGGTACGAACAGATATATCTTCATCATTTAAAAGCATGATCAGCGTTGAAACTGCTTGTGTGTCTTGGATTGCTGCCAGTGCTTGGCAGGCAGCCGAACGGACATGAGCACTTTCATCACTGAGTATTTGTATTAATCGCTCACCAGCCATCTCCGATTTCCAATGACCGAGTGTACTACAGGCTTGCCGCCGTATCCATTGATTTTCATCTTGCAATAGATCAATCACTGAATCGACATCATCCTGAGTTCCAAACTTTGTCAGCGCCCGGCACGCTGTTAATCGCACATGATAATCTTGATCCGTTAATCGAGAAATTAAGGGTTGAATTGATTTTGGATCTGCTGATTGAGCAAGTGATTCACAAGCATAGCGACGAACCCAAGGATCTGTATCATCCAATAAATGAATCAGTTGATCAATTATGTCTTCAACTGAAGTCAGGGTTAACAGGGTCTCGGTCGCGTGGCGACGAACCCATTTATTTTTATCCTCCAGCATTAATTTTAATGGCTCAATTGCTTCTGAATAGCCGCTATCTTTCAATGATTGACAGGCTTGGATCCTAACTTCGTTGTCCTCATGTTTTAACTGTTCGACCAGATGGGTAAGATCGCTTTCCATGTATTATCTTCTCCTCTTCAGAAATTTTTTGATGACTGTCTTTCAAGTTCACACCGACATTTCCGCTTTCAGGGCTTCATGAAACTGGTAATTGATAAGCCTGAAATCGTTCATCGTGAATGCATCTATATCCTTGATCTTCGGATTAATCCATAACTCAGGTAATGAGTATGGTTCCCTTGATAATTGTATTTTGACTTGTTCAAAATGATTATGATAGATATGAGCATCACCAAGGGTATGGATAAAATCACCTGGTTTGTGTCCAGTAACTTGAGCAACCATATGTAACAATAAAGCATAGCTCGAAATATTGAACGGTACACCTAAAAACATGTCACACGACCGTTGATACATTTGCATTGAAAGCTTTCCATTATCAACGTAGAATTGAAAAAACATGTGACAGGGTGGCAATGCCATCTGGTCCAATTCTCCCGGATTCCAGGCAGTGACTACATGCCTTCGGCTATATGGTTTTGTCTTGACATCCTCAATGACAGTTTTCAGTTGATCGACAGCAACATATTGCTGGTCAGTCTCAGACCAGTGTTGCCAACTTCGCCATTGGACACCATAGATTCGTCCTACATCACCGAAAAACTGGGCACGAGGTTTCCAGGACTCCGCTTCTGCATTTGCTTCCCAGATAGTTTTCCGGCTGTTTAGAATCTCTTTAAGTCTGTTATTATCACGGCTTCCTTCTATAAACCACAGCAGCTCACTCAGGCAGGCTTTCCAAGCGAATTTTTTAGTTGTTACAACCGGAAACCCATCGCTCAGTCGATATCGATGTTGCATTCCAAACAGGCTACGTGTACCTGTTTGGGTTCGGTCAGGTCGGTCGATGCCTGCGTCAAGAATCTGTTGTAGTGCAGAAAGATACTGTTTCATGTGACTCTCTGAAAAATTTGAAATGCGTGTTTTGGGTATTCCTCTGAGGCATCGATAACTTTTTCCTGCAATATCTTCGTATTTTCCAGCAAAACCTCAATGTCTAGATAGGTGTCGCCGGGATAATCGCTGTAAATCCGTGTGATATAGAATTTCTTGGTAATTGGCATGGTAGACCGGTAGAGTTGCGCTCCGCCAATAATGAAAACATCTCTAGCAGGATACTCCTGTTGCAAATCAATAACACGCTGATTCACATTATCTGTGATCACAGTGTTTGCACCTGCTATCTCAGCCTGACGAGACACCACGATATTTATCCGGTTTGGTAGCGGCTTCATCAAACCGAGTGAATGCCAAGTCCTTCTGCCCATTACAACGACGTTTCCTCTGGTCTGTTTTGAAAACCACTTCATGTCCGAAGGCAGATGCGGCCAAGGTAATTGATTCTTATTGCCAATAACACCATCATTGGCAACAGCACAAATCATTGAAATCATTCGCCCAACTTCGTTATCTTCGAAATCAAGGTTATCCAAGTATTCATCTTCTAAGATAGCCTTTATTATAATTTAATTGCCCAAATTAGACAAAAAATTTCTTTTGGAACCTATTTGAGAGAGCAGAGGACAGAAAGTTGCCAGTCGAGGCGACAGCGCTGGAAGAATGGGTGACTAGGAAAAGTCTAAAAAGCCACTGGAGTAAGGATTGGACGGATGCCAACGCAAATACAACAGAAAGCTTATTTGATGAGCTGCTTTTCTGCTTCGACAGCTAGCGTTTCAGGAAAAAAATGGAATAGCAAAACCGTGAAATTTCGATCTTAGTTTAGCCAATCTATATTTTGCGGTTTAGTTTTAAACTGCTTTTGATACATATTTGCGTATAACCCATTCAATTCCAATAACTGCTCATGGGTACCTTTTTCTGTAATCCCGCCGTCTTTCATCACCAAAATCATGTCAGCTTTCAAAATTGTCGATAGACGATGGGCAATGACAAAAGTGGTTCTCCCCTTCATTAACGTATCTAATGCCTCTTGAATCAGGGATTCGGATTCGGAATCCAGGGAAGAAGTGGCCTCATCCAAAATCAGAATCCGTGGATTTCTCAAGATAGTCCTGGCAATGGCAATTCGTTGCTTCTGTCCGCCAGACAGCCGCATGCCGCGTTCTCCTACTTCCGCTTCATATCCACCTGGAAGTTCTTCAACCACAAATTGATGGGCGTTGGCTGCTAAAGAGGCTTCTACTACTTCAATTTCTGTGGCGTCCAACCGACCAAACTGTATATTCTCTGCGACCGAACCTTGAAACAGGAAATTGTCCTGTAGAACAATGCCAATCTGGTTACGAAGCGACTTCAGTGTTACTTGGCAAAGGTCGTGGTCATCAATGTAAATTGTTCCCTCTGTTGGATCGTAAAATCTGGCAATCAGGTTGGAAATGGTACTTTTTCCGCAACCTGATGGACCAACAAGTGCAACCATCATATCCGGTTTGGCATCAAAAGAGATATGGTGGAGCACAGGATTTTCCGGTTCGTAATAAAAGGTGACATTTTCAAATTTAACGTGTCCGCGAATCTCCGGTAGATCAACAGCATCAGGAACTTCGTCGACTGTTGGTTGTGAGTCGAGCAATCCAAAGACTCGCTCAGACGATACCATCGCTTCTTGAATAGTAGCGTTAATGTTGATCAACTTCATCATAGGACCGTATAGACGACCTAAAAATTGATAATAAGCGACCAAGGTGCCAATGGTGAATTCACCTTGAATCACCAAGTATCCACCGTAACAAAGAACGATTGCCGTACCAAACGACTGAAAAAAACCTGAAATACGTCCCATGGCTGCCCGGTACTTGGCAATGGCAATCTGCCATTTCAGGGTCTGGCGCATTCCGCGGAAAACACGACGTTTTTGATGATTTTCTCGATGGAAGGCTTTGACAACTTTTGCTCCAGCAACAGACTCATACAATTCGGTTGAAATGTCGGCCCATCGGTGCCTCAAATGACGCCAAAGCACACGCAATCTGCCAATAAAGAAAAAATAGTTGCCGGCAACCAACGGCAGTATCAGCAAAGAAATAAGAGTTAGTTTCCAACTCCATCTGAACATGATGAACACCACAGTTACAAACATCATCATATCAGTTAGAATGTCAATTGACGTATCAGTCACCAGTGAACGCAAAGAACTAACATCCTCTTTCACTCGCGAGAGAATTTGTCCTGTTCCCTGTACATCGTAAAAGCGCATAGAGAGTTTTTGCAGATGCGAGAACACCTGGTTTCGCATGTCGAACAGGATACGTTGACTAACCCACTCCATAACGATAGTACGTACATAAGAGATGAGACCAACTAAGGCATAAAAAGTAATGATTGTAGATAAGATTACAATCAGCCAATGCGTTGGTGAATAAGTTAGATGATAACCGAATACAGAATGGGTAAGTTCTGTCGCTTTTACATCAGATAAAATGTCATCGATAACAAACCGCTGCACCAGTGGCATGAATAGCTGGGATTGTGCAATAATGAGGATTAAGAAGAAACCGAAAAGTAATCTGGGTAGGTAGGGACGTGCATATTTCAGAATTCTTAGAAATTCTTTCATCAGATGACCCGTCCAATTTTTCTATGACAATCTAAATTTCGGATTAAAGAGGCAAAAAATTTAAATCACATTTTTAATTTTTCGCCAACTCGGATGACATCTTCAAGTGCACTAATTCCATCAGTCTCAAACTTGACAAGCTTCTTAAGGAGTTTAATGGATGCTTGACAACTGAACTTAAAATGCTTTGATTGTGTTTGCCAGATCTTGCTAAAAGCAGGTATCTTGAGAGCAAATCGTTGTCGCATCAACTGTGAATCTTCTGAATAATTCCCTTTTGAATTCGAATAAGTTTCTTCTGAAAAGAACTGCAGTGAAGGAAAAGTAGTCTGCAGTGATTCTAAGAGTGCAACGGCGTTTCGGTAGGCAACCGTAGCCTTTTCCAGGTGTTTAAGCTCTTCTCCTTCAAAGTCTTTCCAAACTATTTCAAGATACGAAACTGCAGCTCGTCGACCTTCAAGACATTGTCGAAGCAGTTCCTTATTCCATTTGGCAATTTCATACCTTTTTACTGTATCCTGTTTCTGATCCATGATTCTTTGCAAGTGTGAGATCAACTCTTCGTAGGCAGAGATCCCCATCGTGCAACCGCTGATTTTTCGGCGGGATCTCATCAACTTACTGGCACCTCGGAAGGCTCCTAATGCCATTTCGCGTTCTTTAGGGTAATGCGGTCTAGCACCAAGAATAAATTGATAATATCCGTTGAGACCCATCTCCAGAAATCCATCGACCCTTTGCCACTTTTTCCGTAATTGATCAAAACTGAACTCATGCCGATGACCATTTTGGCAAACGACGGTATTCGGATTATCATTTTCAATTAAAAAAGAACAACCATCTAAAAGCGGGATTAATGCTATTTTACCAAGTTGAACATTTTTCTGCAGCCGATCCCACGCAACCTGAAAAGTATCATCGTATACAAGTTCATGCTCAAAACCCAGCGCTTTGGAAGCAGTACGCAATGGATTATAAAAAGTCGTACGTATTCCTTTTTCCACCTGTTGGCGGTTATAAAAAAAGCGAAAAGCTTCACCTGAAACTCCCATTAGATAAGGAAGTGAAACCTCTTCTTTTCGGTACTTTAAAGCCTCGTGAACAATGTGGATAGAATCATCTGGTTTGGGGGCTGTTGATAGCGACTCAGCATCTGAATTCATTTCAACATTTCCTAATCGATTTTGTGTGAAATACTAAAGTTCATTGCTAAGGGAACGCATGGCGAGTAGTATCGTTTCACTTTTCATGTAAGTTTTCGGTTACTAGGACGAAAATCGATATTCTGGTTTTATATCAGTCAAGCTTATCCTTAATTTAAGAATATTCTCCCATTTCTCAAAGCACTAATTATGAAAGTATTTGCAATGGTTACACCAACAGTTAAAACCATAAAAAACGAGACATTCTAAATTTAATGACAACTTCATGAAAAAGCTCAAGCTATTCTCAATTCTGTTTTTCGGTTATGCAATCCTGACAATAATTATGACTTATCCGGCTGTCTTTCGTTTATCGAGTCATTTCATGTGTGACAGTGGTGACGGTTTTCAAAACGTCTGGAATATGTGGTGGATGAAGACATCACTGACGAAAGGAACACATTCGCACTACACTAACTTTCTACATTATCTGGATGGAATAACCTTGTTGTTTCAGACCTTGAATCCATTTAACGGACTGATATCAATCCCCCTCCAATTCTTCTTCAAAATGGAGGTGGTCTATAACCTGGTGGTTTTATTCTCGTTTGTGATGTCGGGCGTATCAATGTATTACTTGGCAGATTATCTGTTGGGCCGGAAATCGTCGGCATTTGTAGCTGGAATTATTTTCACCTTTTGCCCATTTCATTTCGCACATGGGCTTGGTCACTTACAATTAATTGCCATGGAGTGGATCCCATTATATGGATTGTATCTGCTAAAAACTCGTCAAGAAGACAGCAAACGAAATATTGTTTTAACCGCTCTATTTTTGGTCTTGAATAGTCTCTGCTCATGGTACTACATGATTTATTGTTTCGTATTGACCATAATTTTTGTAATCTTTCAAACAGTCAAACACAAAAAGGAGATCATTGACAATGGTTTTCTCAAAAGATTAAGCATGGCTATCTTCATTTTTAATGTCGTGATGTCGCCAATTCTGATACCAATGCTATATGTAAAGGTGACACAGGATTTTACCGGCGAGCATAACCCTGAGATTTGGTCGGCAGATTTAGAGAGTTTCTTTATACCAAGTGGTATCTCTACATGAGGGAGAAAATGGTTTAGTAGAATCTGGAAAGATTGGACAGGTAATACCGCGGAGAACTCAAATTATCTTGGCTACATCGTTTTTATGTTGTCGATCTACGCAGTCGTAAAAGATCGACGCTGCCATTTTTGGGCTGTAGCAGGTCTTATTTTCTTTGTTATGGCTCTTGGACCTTACCCGCACATCGGTGGCAAACAGTTCTCTATTCCTTTACCATACTTTCTATTTCACCGATATATACCTTTTTTCTCTTTTACCGGAGTCCCTGAAAGATTTGATATTATGCTTAAACTGTGTATGTCAGTCTTGGCAGGTTATGGCATCACAAATCTGAATGAAATAATTCTGTCTACTTTTAAGAATAAGATAAGGTCTAAATCAACCACAACAGTGAGGTGGGGGACCGCAACAATCAAGATTGTGTTCACTGGAATATTAGCTGTGCTGATCTGTTTTGAATACTCAGCAATACCATATGTTACCACCAAAATTGAGGTTTCCAGTTTTTATCGTCAGATGGCAACAGATCCTAAAAACTACGGCGTAATTGACATTCCCTCACAGCCGGTTACACTCTATATGGCGACAATACATCAGAAATCGTTGGTGGAGATTATGTGTCCAGGCCTTCTCTGAAAGCACTTAGTTTCTTAGACCGAACGCCGATCGTTTGCAACACTGATGCGCGGAAAACCTGCCCCCCTAGAGCAAGCCCGAACTTTGGCAACTTTGGTTCTCGCTAAATTTAATATCCGTTATATAATTACACATAATGATCAACACCTACAGTTTTTGGAATACAGTTTACAATTGCCGCTGACAATCAATAGATAAAACCATGTCCATAATTATCACAGCACCAAAATCGACTCCCATTCTTCCTTAAATCACGTCGACTAAATCCGACACATGAGACTTGATTTATTTGCTCCATAAAACCACCTCCATTATTCTGATTTACAGGCGTTTTAGCTAAATAATAAAGATAGAAATGGTACAGCTAGAAACACTCTATCACAGCAGGTTAAACTCCCAAAAGATTGCCGGCACAAGGGTAATTTGACAAAATCATTAAACTTATCTACAATCTCTATCTGATTGGCATTTATCGAAGGGGTAAAGCAAATTTTTTCTAAATGGTTTTCTGTACTTGAGCCTTAATTATAGAGAATTACTACTTTTAACTGCCATTCCAGCAATCCCAAAATAGTGTAAGGTGACATAAGCAATCATAAAATAATTAGGAGATGTAATGGTACAAGATCAGGGTTTTTTTGCCAAAAACATATTGCTTGAAGGTAAAAGCGCAATTGTTACCGGATCTAGTCGTGGTATCGGTCGTGCAATTGCAATCGAGTTGGCACGCCAAGGTTGTAATGTACTGGTTAACTATAGTAGAAACCAATCAGCCGCAACTGAGGTACAAGAGGAAATCATTCAACTGGGAAGAAAATCTATAATCGTGCAAGCGGATGTCGGTAACTTAAGCCATCATCAACCTCTGGTTGAAGCAGCAATTGATGCGTTCGGAAAAATTGATCTGCTTGTCAATAACGCGGGTATTACAATCATTTCTGATGTCCTAGCAGAATCAGAACAAGATTATGATGCCGTAATGAACGTTAACCTCAAAGGCCCCCATTTTTTAACACAGCGTGTTGCAAACTACATGATCGAGAAGAAAATTAAAGGCTGTATCATCTATACGCTTTCGATATCTGACACGTTAGCTTCTGATAATCGGGCTGCTTATTGCATGTCAAAGGCCGCATTAGAGATGGGAATGAAAGTTTATGCCGGCCGTCTTGTTGAAAAGGGTATTAAGGTAAACGGCGTTGAAGTTGGTGTAACCAACACGGATCTTGCTCGTGGAAGAATTCCCGATTACATCGAGGCCTCAGAAAAAGGTTATATCACTATGTTTCGTCCGGGGGAACCAGAAGACGTGGCAAATGCCGTAATGGCAGGAATTAAGATTTACGATACTGGCGTGACGATTCCGTGTGCAGGTGGTGTAATGACACCTCTGTTAAATCTGCGCAACATGACGGCACTTAACAGTAATCAAACTGAGTAATTACAATCAAGATAGGAAATCAATTATGGTTAAAACAGTCAGAGTCGGTTTTATCGGATGTGGTGGGAATTCACGTGGACATGGACGAAGCATTACCGGTGTTGAAGGTACGGAAATTGTTGGACTAACCGATGTGAGTCGAGAGGCCTTGAAGGCATTTAAAGAAAGTGTTGGACTTGAAGATGATGTGCCAACGTTCGGGGACCATCAGGAGATGTTGTCTGCTGTTCAGCCTGATGCTGTCGTCATTAGTACACCTCATACACTACATTTTGAACAGATTATGGATTCGCTTGATGCTAGCTGTCATGTTCACACAGAAAAACCGATGGTATGTACCGTTGACCATGCCAAGCAGGTGATTGATAAAATTGAGGAAACTGGAAAACATCTGATGATAGGTTATCAACGCCATTTGCAGTCGGCTTATGTATATTGCCGTGATATTGTGCAAAATGGAGAACTGGGGAAAGCAAATTTTGTCACTGCGCACCAATGTCAAAATTGGTACCGTAACCAGCAAGGAAAATGGCGTCAGACATTATCGCTGAGTGGTGGAGGACAACTGAATGATTCCGGAAGCCATCTCATAGATATTCTATTATGGATTCTGGAAGCCAGTCCGAGTGAAGTATATGCAATGATGGATTATAAGAATTGTGAGGTTGATATTCTGACAGCTATGTCTATCAAGTTTGATACCGGAGCGTTGTGCAACATTAGTGTGATTGGGCATGCCGTCGGTGGCATGCACGAGGATTTTACCATTTGGCTTGAAAACGGCACACTTTTCGTTCGAGAGGGTAAGGTCTACCGTGAAGAACAGGAGATAGGTCGAGTAGAAGTCAACCGAGAGGATCTACCGCAGTCAGAGAATAAAGACCAAGCTTTCATCAAACTAATTCGTGGGCAACGTACCGAAAATCCGATTGACGCCAAAAATGGACTTCGGGTTATTCAGCTGACTGAGGCTGCGTGGGAGTCAGCGAAAAAAAACCAGCCCGTGAAAGTTGATTTGAGCTAAATCATCATCTAGCATGATATCATTTAACCAACAAATAAACAATGAACGAATTATTCTTCTTCGGATCTTAAATGCTTGACGTTCAAAATCTTTCCAAAGTCGGCGGAAAGAAATCGTTGCTGACGGATCTAACCTTCCGTTTAGATGCGGGTAATCGGCTCGGCATACTGGGCAGAAACGGATCGGGAAAAACCCTTCTAATTGAGATACTCGCAACACTAGTGCGCCCAACATCAGGAAAAGTTGAAATTAACGGTGTCGATGTGTACTCTAACCTCGATCAAATTCGGCCGTTAATCGGTTACGTTCCTAACATTTTTGAAGGATATCCCTACCTTACAGTACGACAGTACCTCGATTTTTTCGCTTCCGCATATAAATTTGAGAAGAGACAAATATCTTCAACCATTAAGGATGTGCTGGATTTAATGGATCTATCTGAGTTTGATCAGAAAAAAATAGCTGGGCTTTCATTAGGACAGAAGCATCGATTGCTATTGGCAAAGACTTTTCTGTACAATCCAGATATTTGGTTGCTTGATAATCCAATTTCAGTACTAGATCCATGTGGCCAGATTGAGTTTACCAATTTGATTACTGAACTGAGTCTAATGGGTAAGGTCATTGTGATGGCAACAAATCACATAACAGAGGTGGAAAAAAACTGTGAATCTGTAGCTATTCTTAACCAATCAAAATTCGCGTTTTTGGGTAGCATACCGGATAATTTGGAAAGTCTATTTATTGATTTAACCGCTGTATAAGCATACTGGAATCCATTGAGATTCCAGTATGCTTATGCTATTATTAGTGCTTTTGATGAAACATACAAAGTGTTCGGAGTCAAACAATGCATAATTTGTTCAACACGCTTCAATCATTTGAGAGCGATGATAAGCAAATTCAATACTATTCATTGCCAGAACTTGAAAATCGGGGAATTGGTAAGATTTCGAGATTACCAATTAGTATTCGAATTTTACTTGAAGCACTACTGCGAAATTACGATAACGAAGTTATTGTTGAACAGGATATTATAGATATCGCAGTTTGGGATGCTACCAAACCAAAAGCAACGGAAATTCCATTTAAACCTGCAAGAGTGGTTGCCCAAGATTTTACGGGTGTGCCATTGTTAGTCGACCTAGCAGCGATGCGGTCAACTGTTAAGAAACTTGGTGGCGATCCCAAGATCATTGAACCCCTTATTCCAGTTAACCTTGTTATTGATCATTCAATTCAGGTTGACGCTTATGGATCAAATGACGCATTAGACATTAATACGCGAATCGAATTTGAGCGAAACAAGGAACGATACGAATTTCTGAAGTGGGGGCAACGAGCATTTGAGAAATTTACAGTTATCCCACCATCAACTGGAATTATTCATCAAATAAACCTGGAGTACCTTGCCGAAGTTGTGGTAACTGACGAAAGCGGTGGCGGCTCGATTGCTTACCCTGATACCCTTGTTGGAACTGATTCTCATACTACAATGATTAACGGTTTAGGTATTGTTGGATGGGGTGTTGGTGGTATTGAAGCCGAAGCGGCGATACTGGGACAACCAGTTTACATTCTCACTCCCGAAGTAGTGGGTGTTAACCTGACAGGATCACTCAAAGAAGGTATCACAGCAACAGATTTAGTATTAACTGTCACCCAGAAACTGCGAGAGACTCAAGTTGTTGGGAAGTTTGTTGAATTCTTTGGTGAAGGAGTCGAAACTCTTTCGCTTCCTGACCGTGCCACGATATCAAATATGTGCCCTGAATATGGCGCGACCATCGGTTTTTTCCCGGCAGATAGTGAGTCAATCCGATATCTTGAATTGACGAATCGCAAAGACACGCAAATCCGACTGATTGAAGATTATCTCAAGCATCAGGGACTGTTTGGTATTCCCAAAGATGGTGAAATTGATTATAGCCAAAAACTTGAGATTGATCTAGATAGTATTGATCCATCGGTTGCTGGCCCCAAACGACCTCAAGACCGAATTATACTTTCACAAGTCAAAAACACATTTAGTAAACTGCTAAGCCAACCTGTTTCGGATGGAGGCTTCGGCTTGGCTGACGAAGCAGTCAACCAAATACCAGATCGAAAAAACGGGATTACGCATGGTTCCGTTGTCATCTCAGCAATTACGAGTTGTACAAATACAAGTAATCCATCTGTAATGATTGCCTCCGGACTTTTAGCCAAGAAAGCTGTTGAAATCGGATTGCGTGTGCCAGATTATGTCAAGACTAGCCTTGCTCCCGGTTCTCGCGTTGTTACAGAATACCTGAAGGCTACCGGGTTGCTGCCTTATCTTGAAAAGCTAGGATTTAATGTGGTTGGATACGGATGTACAACCTGCATTGGCAATAGCGGTCCATTGGAGGAGGAAATCCAGCAGGCTATTCAGCAATCGGGTTTGGTCACGGCTAGCGTCCTGTCTGGAAACAGAAACTTCGAGGCGCGCGTCCATCAGGACGTAAAGGCAAGTTTCCTCATGTCTCCACCCTTAGTGGTTGCCTATGCAATCGCTGGTCAGGTTGATATTGACCTAACTACAGAGCCACTTGGTACTGATGACAATGGAACCGCCGTATATCTATCCGACATCTGGCCGACTCAACGCGAGATAACAGATCTTATTTCCTCGGCCGTTAATTCTGAGATCTTCAGCCGACTTTACTCTGGAATTGACAGTCAGGCTCCAGAATGGGCTAATCTTGAGGTGCCGACTGGAGAAATCTATGCCTGGGATAGTAAAAGTACTTATATTCAAAAACCACCGTTCTTTGAGGATTTCAGCCTCCAGATAGCCCCCATTATGGAGATTACAAATGCACGTATCTTAGCACTTCTTGGTGATTCCATAACAACGGACCATATTTCTCCTGCTGGAATGATTGCTGCGCAAAGCCCTGCGGGTAAACACTTGATTGACAAAGGGATTGAACAACGTGATTTTAATTCCTATGGATCAAGACGTGGTAATGACCAGGTGATGACACGCGGAACCTTCGCCAATAACCGGATTAAGAACCTGATGCTAACCGATGTTGAAGGTGGTTACACCAAGGTCTTTCCAAACGGTGGACAAGCCACAATTTACGAAGCATCCAGAAACTATATTGAAACCCGGACGCCAATGGTCGTTCTTGCTGGTAAAGAGTATGGATGCGGAAGTTCTCGTGACTGGGCAGCTAAAGGGCCGAAATTGCTTGGTGTTGTGGCTGTAGTAGCGGAAAGCTATGAACGGATCCACCGGAGCAACTTGATCGGCATGGGGATTTTACCTATACAGTTTCAAGGCGAAAACAGCATTAAATCACTTGGACTCACAGGGGCAGAGGTAATCAGTATACTCGGTATCTCCGACGACTTAGTACCGCAACAGGAAGTTACCATTCAGATCACTGACGAATCCGGTTCAAGTCGTCAGATTCAAGCCACCGTCCGAATCGATACACCAATCGAGGTAGAATATTATCGCCATGGCGGTATTTTGGATTATGTAATTCGAAATTTAATGAAGTAGGATAATGCTTGATCGCCCTGATCCTGCACGTAATACTTTCCTCTGCCTTTGGAATACTGCTCAAATATGCAAAGGACCGCGGTTATCGTTTAGATTCTATTGGGTTCATAAATTATTTGGTTGCATTGCTGATTGCTATCTGGTCGATGATGCAGTTGGGTAGTTTCAGTTTCTCCGGATTGACAACTGGGCTTGGAACGACTAATGGTATCACTTACGCACTTGGATTCTTCCTCTGGAAGGCTGCAGTTCGAGTCAGCGGCGTGTTGTTACCACAGTCATACTTCGCCTTTCAATGGTCATACCGCTCACCTTTGCAATTCTGATCTGGCACGAAACACCTAATACATGGCAAATCTTAGGCATATTTCTCACCTGCGGAGCGCTACCTCTCCTATGCACAAATGATCCTGTAGAAGTAGCCCCTAATAATGTATCGACGACAACAGGTGGGTTAGGGGCTGTCGTTGTGTCCCTTACATTCGCGAACGCTGGTGTAGGCCGTCTTGTGATGAAGATCTTCAATGAGACTTGTCCGATGGATCAAAAACCATTTTATTTATTTTTCCTGTTTAGTGTAACAACGTTTGTTTTTGCTATCGTCTGCATTCATCGGAAGATCATGCCAACACGTTGGGAATATGTCTTTGGTATCTTGGTTGGAGTTTCCAATTTTTCCCAAAGTGTCACGTTCCTACTGGCATTGGATTCCGTAGATGCCCTGATCGCTTTTCCTGTATCGGCTGCTAGTAGCGTTCTTTTTACCACATTGGTTGGTGTAGTTATCCTCAAGGAAAAGCTACACACAAAATCGATAATTGGAATTACCTTGGCGGTTGTCGCCCTTATATTTGTTAACCTGAAGAATACATAAAGTTGTTGAAGTCTGGAGGAGAAAAATTTTGTCTATACAAGGTTATTATCGTTTCCCAACTATCCACGAGGATCAAGTCGTGTTTGTGGCAGAAGACGATCTGTGGACAGTGGAAGTCAGTGGTGGGATTGCTCGGCGCCTTACTTCCAATTTAGGAGAAGTTAGCCATCCATTTATATCACCGGATGGTAAATATCTTGCCTTTACAGGACGTGAAGAGGGACCAGCTGAAGTGTTTGTCATGCCAACACTTGGAGGATTATCAGAGCGTTTGACATATCTTGGCACACACAATGCGGTTGTAAACTGGAAGCCCGATAACCAAACAATTATTTTTGCCAGTAATGCCAAACTGCCATTCACACGTAGTTTCCAGCTATTTGAGATAGATCAGAACGGTGGAATTTCGCAACCTATGCCTTATGGATCTGCACGAAATATTTCGTATGGGAAGAACGGTGGAATTGTACTGGGTCGGTTTACCGCAGATCCAGCACGTTGGAAACGTTATCGTGGTGGGACAGCCGGTGTCATCTGGATTGATCCAGATGACACCGGTGAATTCCGGCAACTCATCAATCTTGGTGGTAACCTCGCTAGCCCCATGTGGGTCGAAGATCGTATCTTTTTTCTGTCGGATCACCAAGGTATTGGTAATTTGTACTCTTGTTTGCCCGATGGAGAAGATTTACAGCACCATACAAACCACCAAGAATTCTATGCCCGATACGCCTCTACCGACGGTAATCGAATCGTTTATCATGTGGGGGCAGACTTATACGTTTATGATCCTCATTACAATAAGAATCAGCTTATTACAATTGATTTTCGAACGCCACGAATCCAGAGAAACCGAAAATTCGTTGATACAGCAAGATATTTTGAGGATTATGATCTAGATCCGCATAATCACTCAGTTTCAATTACGAGTCGCGGTAAATCCTTCACCATGGGGAATTGGGAAGGTGCGGTCACTCAGCACGGTTACTCGGACGGTGTACGATACCGATTAACACGGTGGTTAAAAGATGGTCAGCGACTGGTATGTATCAGTGATGAAGGTGAAGAAGAGTTTCTTGAAATTCGCTATGCTAATGAATCAAAGCCACCTGAAAAACTTGAAGGGCTTGATATTGGTAGACCAGTGTCACTTGATGTCTCACCAAAAGATGATCTTGTTGTTCTGACCAATCATCGGTTTGAACTAGTACTCATCGATCTTGAGTCTAAAAAAATGACTTTGTTGGATCGAAGTAATTATGAGCGAGTCAACGGAGTCTCATGGTCGCCTGACGGCAAGTGGATTGCTTACGGTTTGGCCTGCACACAGCAGACTTCGTCAATTAAGATTTGTCAAACGGAAAGTGGTGAAACTCACCAAGTGACCGAGCCGATACTTCGTGATATCAATCCATCGTTTGATCCCGAAGGCAAATTTCTGTACTTCCTCTCCTACCGTGATTTTAGTCCAGTCTATGATAACCTTCATTTCGACCTTGGTTTTCCACGTGGTATGCGACCGTTTTTGATAACTCTGCAGGCTGATCAGAAATCGCCTTTTGTTGCCGAGCCAAAGCCACTGGTTGAACCCGAAGGAAATAAAAAAGAGGATAGTTGCAGAGAGGACGAAAATATAGATCAGATAGTCGAACAGCATAACGATCAAGGGCAGAAGGAAAAGGAGGACGAGAAACTAGTCCAGATCGATTTAGAAGGAATTACGGACCGAGTTGTTGCATTCCCTTTATCAGAAGGACGTTATGGCCAGATTGCAGGTATAAAAAATAAAGTGTACTTTACGTCTTTTCCTATACCAGGAAGTGAGGAAAAAAGTCGCCTTGAAATGTACGACGTTGAAAAACATGAAAAAGAAACAATTGCGAGTGATGTATCCAGTTTCAAAGTCAGTAGCGATTACAAAATTTTAGCCTATCAGTCAGCTGACAAACTTCGGATAATCAAAGCCTGTGAGAAAGCACCGGATAAGGACGAGCAGACACGTGTCGGCGGCTGGATTAATCTCGGCAGGATCAAGGTCTCAGTTGATCCTGATACTGAAAGGAGACAGATGTATCGTGAGGCATGGCGATTGCAGCGAGAGCACTTCTGGGTTGAAGATATGTCAGGGGTCGATTGGAATTGCGTTCATGACCGGTATCTACCGTTACTTGACCGGATTACAACCAGATCCGAATTCTCTGACTTGATGTGGGAAATGCAAGGGGAATTAGGTACATCACATGCTTACGAGAGCGGTGGTGATTACCGCCTAAATCCACACAACTATGGTCAAGGCTTTCTTGGGGCCGAACTTGAGTATGATGTGAGTGATCAAGCTTACAAGATTCTGCATATTGTTCGAGGAGATTCATGGTCAGAGGGAAAAGACTCACCATTGAACGGTCCTGGCATTAACATTAAGGTTGGAGATAAGCTCATGGCCGTTAATGGTCAAAAATTGGATCAGGAAACCTCACCACAGCAACTTCTAGTTAACCAAGCTGGTTCAGAGGTCACGTTGACGGTAAAAACTGATGATTCAGAGAATCCAACACGAACTGTTAGCATTAAGGCCATTGGTGATGAACGTTCTATCTATTATCGACAATGGGTAACCCAAAACAGAAAAACTGTTTATACAAAGACTGGAGGTAAAGTTGGCTATGTACATATCCCTGATATGGGGGTAAACGGTTATGCTGAGTTTCATAGATCTTATCTTTTAGAGATTAATTGTGATGCTTTAATCGTTGATGTTCGGTGTAACGGTGGTGGCCATGTGTCACAATTGATTCTTGAGAAATTAGCCAGAAAACGGATTGGTTATAATTTGCAACGCTGGGGGAGGGCAACGCCATATCCCGAAGGCTCCTTGTTGGGACCAATTGTTGCAGTTACTGATGAACTGGCGGGATCGGACGGTGACATCTTTAGCCATTGCTTTAAGCTAATGAAACTTGGAACGCTTATTGGAAAAAGAACTTGGGGTGGAGTAATTGGTATCTCACCACGCCACACTCTTGTTGATGGCAGCAAAACAACACAACCGGAATATTCGTTCTGGTTTCAGGACGTAGACTGGGGAGTGGAGAATTATGGTACAGACCCTGATATTGAAGTTGATATCACACCACAAGATTACATGCGAAACGAAGATCCTCAACTCAACAAAGCGATCGAGGAGATTCTCGTGCAGTTGGAAGAAAATCCTCCGAAACTTCCCGACTTCGGAAATAAACCGGATTTGAGTTTTCCAACATTTCTATCATCACAGTAATTACTGTCTTCTCCAGAAATTTAATTCTATGAATGTAGATTTAATACAACATCCCCAACATGAATCTGGCTTGAATTGTAATACAAAATTAAGTATAATTCTGGCGGTGTTCAAGATTTTGTCAAGGTAAGGTTTCATGAACATTGTTCATAGTGTGAATGAATCACAGGATGTTTTAAGTTGCCGGCAGTTCAAAATCCAGTTACTTCTGTTTAGTAAGTATTTAGTTTTGTAACTTCTACTTCCGAAACTCTATTGGAGCATTTACGAGCTTTTTTATGGAAGGAGGTGTCAACTGATGAAAAAAGGTCAAGTCAAGTGGTTTAACGATGCCAAGGGTTATGGTTTTATAGTCACTGATGAAGGACAAGACGTTTTTGTCCATTATTCTGAGATCCAAGGATTTGGACACAAAACACTTATGGAAGGACAGGAAGTTGAATTTGAGGTTTCGGAAACTGAAAAAGGTCTCCAAGCCAGAAATGTCGTCAGACTGTAAGGAAGGTGATATCTAGTAAGGGAACTCAATTTCCTAACTAACGCAATTACTCTAATTCTTATTAATAAACCGGCATACTATCGTAACTAAAATGTCGGTATGAAATGAAACAGTATCGCAAAGGGCAATTCTAGCAGAAAATGGTTACTGAAACCTGCGGAGAATTGCCCTTTCTATATTATTTTGTGAATAACGTTAACAGTAAATTTCCGTAATAAAATAGAGAGTTGGTTCTTTGCCCATAATCTTAATTGGCACCCCATATTAAAACTGTTGGAAAATTCAAAGATATATAATAATATAATATGTCCTCATCTCTGTGGCAAAACATTGAATTATGCCAAGCCAGTTTTTGTGCTATCGCGATGTTGGCACCAATACTGATGAAGGATAGAGAGATATAGGAATGAAGAAGGGATTATATAATTTCTGCGAAATTGAAGAGCGGTGGCGTCGTCATTGGTTGGAACAAAGAACTTTCCGTACAGATGAACCAGTCGCTACCGAATCCTCTGATAAACCTAAATGTTATGTTTTGGATATGTTTCCTTATCCAAGTGGGTCAGGCCTACATGTAGGTCATCCCAAAGGCTATATTGCAACTGATATCTATAGTCGTTACAAAAAAATGCGAGGTTTTAATGTCCTGCATCCGATGGGCTTTGACAGTTTTGGTCTGCCTGCCGAACAGTATGCGATCGAACATGGTGTCCATCCGGCAGTGGTGACTGAACAGAACATTGACACGATTCGTGAGCAACTCCAGTTTTTAGGTCTAGGCTACGATTGGGATCGCGAGATCGCAACATCGCGTGAAGATTATTATCGTTGGACTCAGTGGATGTTCAAAAAATTTTTTGAAAGCTGGTTTGATTCCAGTCTGCAGAAAGGACGACCAATTTCTGAATTAATAGAGGAGCTTGACAACGGAACTCGACAGCTATCTGATGCAGACAGAGAAGTTGCAGGCCCCAACCAAATGTGGGGAAACCTCACTAATTCGCAAAGATCCTCAGTGTTGAATAACTACAGAATCGCTTATCATAAAGAAGTAATAGTCAACTGGTGTCCGAAGCTTGGGACAGTGTTAGCAAACGAAGAAGTAACCAGTGACGGCAAAAGTGAACGTGGGAATTTCCTAGTTTATCAACGACCATTACGACAGTGGATGATGCGCATTACCGCTTACAGTGAAAGATTACTTAATGACCTCGATGTAGCAGAACTACCTGATGGTAAAGGCGGGACCTTTCAGCTTAATTGGCCAGAATCAATTAAGTTAATGCAGAGAAACTGGATCGGTCGCAGTCAAGGATCAGATGTTAAATTCGATGTTTTATATCCAGAAACAAATCAAATTGCAAACGTGCTGACAGTTTATACGACCCGACCCGACACTCTTTTTGGAGCTACCTTTATGGTTGTCGCACCCCAACATCTGATTGTCACGAAAGGATCATCCGAATACTTAGTGCCACCATCCTACGCCAATCAGGTGGAAACCTACATTGCTAAAGCGAAAAAAGAGGTACCAATTAATCACGATACAAAAGAAAAAACCGGCATTATAAGCGGGATTTATGCACGGAACCCGGTCAACGGTGAGAAATTACCAATATTTGTTGCTGATTACGTTAGCATGGACTACGGTTCAGGGGCGATTATGGCAGTACCCGCACACGATGAACGCGATTTTGAATTTGCCCAGAAATATGATCTGCCAATTACCAAAGTCGTTCAGGCTATAAAAGATAACGCCGAAGGATGTTTTACAGGTGAAGGAATCTCGATTAATTCGGGTGATGTCAGTGAAACCCCATTTGCAATTACAAGCTTAAGCACGCCAGAAGCCAAGGAAAAAATCACCAAGACGCTGGAAGAGCATGGTCAAGGGAAAACCACAGTCAATTATAAATTGCGAGATTGGATTTTTTCTCGCCAGCGCTATTGGGGAGAACCCTTTCCAATAGCAATTGGTCCTGATGGGGACACGATATCAGTGGATCCTCCGGTTATCCTGCCAGAGATGGAAAATTTCCGTCCAGAGACATCTGATGACCCAAATTCACCTGTTAGACCACCTCTTTCTCGCGCTGACAAATCGTGGAAGGAGATAGAAACAGATGGGAAGAAGTACAAACGTGAACTTAACGTGATGCCGCAATGGGCGGGATCATGTTGGTATTTCCTGCGGTTCATTGATCCCAAAAACGATCAAGCATTTTGTGATGACCAAAAAGAACGGTTTTTCATGCCAGTTGATCTTTATGTCGGTGGTGCTGAACACGCAGTCCTACACCTGCTCTATTCGCGTTTCTGGCATAAAGTGCTGTATGATCTTGGTCATGTTTCTGCTCCTGAACCATTTAAGAAACTATTCAACCAAGGGATGATCACGGCCGATGCATTTGCTAATAGCCAAGGTGTTTACATCGACATCCGTGAAGTTGAACTGCATGATGGTGAACCATACCATACCAAAACTGGAGAAAAACTAACACGGTTTAGTGGAAAAATGGGGAAGCGTTACAAGAACGGACTTCCACCAGAGGAAGTAGGCAAGGAATATGGTGTTGATACACTACGTCTATATGAAATGTATATGGGACCTCTGGAGACAAGTGCACCATGGAGTATGGAAGGAATACGTGGCATGCAGAGATTCCTACAGAGAGTATGGAGAAATTTCGTAACTGAAGATCGAACACCCAATTTGGTTGATGGTTTAACACCGGAACTTGAAAAGTTGCAACACAAAACAATTCTCAAAGTTACCGACGATCTGGAAAACCTGCGCTTTAATACAGCCATCGCCGCACTGATTGAGTTCAACAATGAACTTGTGCAGATGGAGAGTGTTCCGAAGGAAGTTGGGCGTGTTTTCCTGTTACTTCTCGCACCGTTCGCGCCACATATTGCTGAAGAGATTTGGGAAATTTGCCAATTCTCCGAGCATGAACTTTCAGATGAAAGGTTTCCAACCGGTGATCCAGAGAAAGCCAAGGACGACGAAATTACGATAGCAGTACAAATCCAAGGAAAAATGCGTGGTACAATCCAGGTTCCAGCCTCAGCAACGGATGAGGAGATGAAAATGGCAGCCAAATCAGATCCGAAAATCGCTAAACGTTTGGAGGGAAACGAAATCCGTCGTGTAATCATTGTCCCTCAACGTTTGATCAACTTTATCATTTAGTTTCACTACCGAACTAAACCAGTATAATAAAATATTGAAGGGATTTATGACTGAAAACCAAGCTGATCATGTATCAATCGTCCCTCTTGGCGGGCTAGGCGAATTTGGTATGAACATTATGGCCTATGAATGTGGCGACGATATCATTGTCATTGATTGTGGAATTATGTTCTCTGATGACTCCGCTCCTGGAGTGGATTTCATTATTCCTGACATCAGTTACTTAGTACAAAATGAACATAAGATTAGAGCTATTATTATCACCCACGCGCATGAGGATCACATGGGTGGTCTCTCTTTTTTTCTCGATCAGGTTAATGTTCCAGTTTACGGGACAGAACTCACGCTTGCATTTGCTAAAGAACGCCTGCGGGAAAATAAAGTGCTGTCCAAGTCGAATCTGAATGCAATTACACCAGATGACAGTTTGGAATTAGGTTGTTTCAAACTTGAATTCATTCATATGACACATAGTATACCATCTACCCTAGCAGTGGTGGTTCGTACTCCAGTAGGTGTGATTATTCACACCAGCGATTTTAAATTCGATCCGACTCCCGTCGATGATAAACCAAGCGAAATTCACAAACTCGCTGCACTGGGTGAAAAAGGAGTATCGCTCCTTCTATCAGATAGCACCAATGCGGACCGCCCTGGCGTAACACCGTCCGAACGCAGTATCTACTCTAATCTGGACAATATCTTTCAAAACGCGGAACAGCGACTGTTCATCTGCACGTTTGCCTCTAGCCTACATAGGATTCAGCAATTTATTGATCTAGCAGTTAAACACCGCCGTTTGATTGCGATTTCCGGACGATCAATGATCGGTAACATTAACACGGCTACTGAACTTGGTTACTTAGATCTGCCGCATGATTTATTGATTGATCTAAAGGATGCTAAAAGATTCGAACCAAATGAAACGATGACACTCTGTACTGGTAGCCAAGGTGAACCAAGATCGGCAATGTCTCTCATCTCAAGAGGAGATCACACATTGCTACACATTGATTCAGGTGATACCGTGCTAATATCTGCGCGACAAATCCCAGGAAATGAAAGGGAGATTCGAAAGATGATCGGTCATATCTTGCGACGCGGAGCACATGTGATACACGAACAAAATGACCATGTGCACGTCTCCGGACATGGAGCACGCGAAGACCTGAAATTAATGTTAACTCTGACCAAGCCAAAGTTCTTCATTCCAATTCATGGTGAGTACAGCAACCTGATTCAACATGCTGAACTGGCTGAATCTCTGGGTATTCCAAATCAAAATGTCACTGTCGCTGAAACTGGTGACTTAATTCTGCTTGGTGATGACGATTGTTACATTGATGGTAAAGTGCAGTCCGGAGTTGTTTTTGTCGATGGGAAATTGATGACAACTGAGGACATCGTTGTGCGTGATCGTTGTCAGTTGGCCACGAATGGAATGGTGATTCCAGTTGTTGTAATCAATCAAGAAACAGGTAAGATCCTTGGTACACCTGAGATTGTCTCACGTGGTTTTGTCCATATTGATGTGTCAGAGGGTCTAATCGCCGAAGCCAAAGAAGTTGTGGCTAAAGCAGTTGAAAGAGTTAACTTTGACTTGGAAGAAGAGATAGATCTAATCCGGGAAGAGATTCGATCAGAACTCAAGCGGTTTTTTCGAAGCCAAACAGCCCAAACTCCCATAATTTTGCCAGTTGTGATGTCAGTCCAGCCGGTTGTTGAAATACAATAAGTCACTTCTGTCAAAGTTTTCCTTTATTTACAATTAGGTTTTTATAGATCAAAATTAACTTTCCTGTTAACTTAACTGCCTATCTATACAATTTCTAGATCTACATTCGGGAGACATGTATGAGTTTGTCTTTGCTATACTGGTTATCCGCCACACTTTGCGCTATCCGATCAGGCACAGAATCCAGCCAGCCGTTACAAGGCACATCCCAACTAACACTTGAGGAGGATATCGCCTCCTATTTGGTATCGGGTGTTGATCGGTTCCTATTAGATCAACTCGACCAGTCGGTTGCGAAACGAGAGGAATATTGGAAACGGGATTTTTCGTCTCCCACAAACTATACTGCGTCAGTTGAACCAAATCGAATGCGGTTATCGCATATTCTCGGAATACGCGATAACCGCATTCGATTTAAAGGGTTAGAACTGGTTGCGACCACAGATCAGCCCGCTCTGGTGGGATGTGGGAACGGCTACAATATTTTTGCCGTACGTTGGCCAGTAATCCACACAATTCATGGTGAAGGGCTGCTATTGGTACCTTCAAGCAAACCAATAGCCGACATAATCGCCATCCCCGACGCAGATGTATTACCGGAACATATTACCGGGTTAATCGATGGAGTTCCAAGCCATTCACAATTTGCTAGACATCTTGTAGAAAGCGGTTGTCGGGTTGTCATACCAACGCTTATTTCGCGACAACCAAACGAAAATCATATTTCGAAGCGAGAATGGTTGTACCGTTCTGCGTTCGAACTGGGCCGACATCTAATTGGCTACGAATTACAGAAAATCTTTGCTGTCGTCGATTGGTTCTCTGCACAATCCCAGGATGATTCGAAGATCGGGATCATTGGATGGGGTGAAGGTGGTATGTTAGCATTGTACGCCGGTGCAATCGATACGCGTATTGATGCTATCTGCGTGAGTGGTTATTTCAATTCCCGCCAAAAGATTTGGAAAGAACCCCTTGAGCGCAACGTCTTTGGCTTACTCACTCAGTTTGGTGATGCCGAATTGGCCTCAATGATTGCGCCGCGGCATTTAGTTATTGAAGCTGCCAACTTTCCTGAAGTGCATGTGCCATCAGGGACAGGAGGGGCGGCTCCAGCAGATCTGGTGACGCCTCCGTTAGATCAAATTGAAACAGAGGTTGAACGCGCCAAGTCAATTGTCAACAAGCTCAATCCAAAACCCCAGATCAAACTTATTCAGACAGAGAACAACGTTTACGGAACTGTTGAGTCGCTACAATCGTTGTTGGATCTGTTGTCAGCACAGGCGACAGTGTCCCTTTCCGAAAACCGACCCGAGCATCTTGATGGAAAATTTCGACCTGATAAGCGAGAGGATCTCCAACTTGCAGAGATAGATCAGTATAACCAATGGTTGCTTGGTGAGAGTCCTTACACTCGACAAGAGTTTTTCTCGAAATTGGACATCAGTTCACTTGGAAGTTATCAGCAGACAATCGAGTGGTATCGCGACTTCTTTTCGCGTGAAGTAATTGGTCAATTTGATCTAGATCTACGCCCTTTCAATGCACGGTCGCGGCTGTCCTATCAAGGCCAAAATTGGCAAGGATACGAGGTTGTTCTAGATGTCTGGCCTGATGTTATAGCTTATGGGATTTTATTATTGCCAAACGACATTGAGGAGGGAGAAAGAAGACCAGTTGTCGTTTGCCAACACGGGTTGGAAGGCCGCCCACAGGACGTTATTCAGGGCGATCATGATGCCTACCACGACTTTGCCGCTAAACTGGCTGAACGCGGTTTTATCACTTTTGCACCGCAGAATCTGTACATCTTTACAGATCAATTCCGTACACTCCAACGCAAAGCCAACCCGATCCAGAAAACGCTCTTTTCAATCATGGTTCCACAGCATCAGCAGATAGTAAATTGGCTTCAATCCTTGCCTTATGTTGATCCAGACCGAATTGCGTTTTACGGATTAAGCTATGGTGGTAAAACGGCTATGCGTGTCCCACCGCTTGTCACGGATTACTGCCTTTCAATTTGTTCTGCCGATTTCAACGAGTGGGTCTGGAAAAACGCCTCAACACGAAGTAGCTACAGCTATGTGAATTCAGGTGAATATGAAATTTTCGAGTTTGATTTGGGGAGTACCTTCAATTATGCTGAGATGAGTTGGCTAATATGTCCACGACCATTTATGGTTGAACGGGGTCATTTTGACGGCGTTGCTCCAGATGAAACCGTTGCCTATGAATATGCTAAGGTCAAACGGCAATACGATCTACTTGGAATTGGTAACCGGACCGAGATGGAAGTCTTTAATGGCCCGCATACAATTAACGGAATTGGCACTTTTGAATTTCTTCACCGGCACCTCAACTGGCCATTGAGGGAGGATTAACAGCACCATCAAACCCTTGAAAATGTTTGATTGGTTGGATAGTCAGTTCTATTATGACTTTTTAACCTGCCCCAAGTTGCTGCCCGCTGAAATCTGGATTAGATGTGAGCGCAGCATGGAACTATTGAAGGCAGGACCTCATAACCGTGATCAGTGTAATTGCCAGAATTGCGAAGATAAACGATACTAAGGTCGTTGTCTGTGTCGGGTTGAAAAAGTCGTCATTTTCATGACCGCATCGAGTACAGTATCTATGTATCGATTGGACTATGGCTGAACACCTTGGACATTCTTTAGCCGTTGGCTTGAGCTTTCTAAAATTAATCATAGCCTTTCTACCTGAACCTGTCCCGACTCTATTAGGGGACGAATCTCATCTAGAATAAGTTTACGAGCCTCCCTTACAACATCGGCACGAACTTTTCCCAGGCTTTGTCTTTCCTTTTCTACACGATTTTTCATCCAATCCGTCATATTGCTGAGAAATTTATCTCTGATTGCCTCGTCCATGCCCTTAATTGCCACGGCTAAATTATCCCGAACGGATGGTAAATTCAAGATATGCTTTTGGACGCTTATGTCATCAATTAGTACAACGTCTTCAAACGTAAACATGGCCTCCCTGACCGCGTCAGCCTGCTCTACATTTTCAAGACTCTTCAAAATATCCTCGACTGCATCATCACCCGTATGAGCTAGCATCTTGGCTAGTGCCACCGACCCATCAATACTTTCCTGAGGACGGCGGTTTGACATAATCTGATCCAAACAGCTTTGCAAAGAAATCTGAATTTCATTAAGGAGTGCTTCAACCGTATTCTGATTCATCGTTTCCATCGTCGCAATACGTTGGGCAATAACATTTCGCTTTTCTGTCGGAAACTGAACTAGTACATCTGATGCTCTATTCGGAATCATGTATGTAAGAATGAGTGCTATTGTTTGTGGAGTTTCCGGAGAAATTGTAGCATAGACTTCGTCATCCATGGCCGAATCAAACATATGGTGTCACCCCTTTACTTGAGACATATGAAATTTTACACTATGGTGCTGATCTCGTCACGCATAATGTAGGGTATCATACCCGAAACTGTTGAATCCGGTTTTCTGTTTCCGTTTCCACTGCTGGTAAACTGCGGGTCATCCAAAACCGTTCACTCCGAAGCAAGGCCATATATTTAATAATTAATAACCCAAGTTGCTACCTGACCTAAATAAACCGGGATTTTACCAGCGGAATTAGGGGGATTTGGTCAAAAGTCAGACTTTATTCATTATCGTGGATGTGACTTCAAAAAAACGTGCCTCCTGATCCGCCTGCTATTTCAGGTCGCAACTTGGATTTAATAATGTGACGGTGTAGTTTTATTGGTACTTATTTATAAGGAGCTATCCTTTCACCATATATGGTTAACCTTGCTATTCATCTGGGTCACTTGCCTCCAATCTGCAGTTATCCCCAATGATGCTTCTCTCACGCAATCCTACGCAGAGCAGATACAACCAGATCAGAAAGATCAAACCAAACTGAAACCCGCTTTCGAAGACTTAAAGTCCAAGCAAGAAGTAGATCCGTGGAAACCGGGCAAACCTGTACCCAAGAAAGACGAAAAAGATAAACCGGATCATCGACTTCAAGCACTTTCCCCTTACTTAGACTCGTTGAGGCTGTGGAAAAGCCCACCTAGATTGATTGATCCCAAAGAGATTCTTGAACGGCGCGATGAGACAGAAAAGAAAGAAAGAGGTATAAGCTTACCACTGAATTCTAATCTCAAAATTACCGGCCACAAATCGGTGACTGTAGAACTCAATAAAACTCACTACTTCGGTCAGACAGACGTTAATCGCTTCTACACTGGGAGATCTCTTGGTGGCTATAGTTCCGGACTGGATTTAGGGCTGAGTTCGTCATACAGCGATTATGATTCATATGGTGGCGGTTTTGGAGGAGGTTATGGCGGTGGAGGTTATGGCGGTGGGGGTTATGGCAGTGGAGGGTTCTCAATGTCACGGTATGGCGGAGCACCGAGAGCAAGCGGCATCAACATTCGGCAAACGCTTCAAGTTGGTTTGAATGGTCGAGTTGGTGAACGCACTCACGTCGAGGTTAATTACAGTGATTCCGATAGTGGAGGTGGTTTCGGTAGTGGGTACGGCGGCGGGTACGGAGGAGCCAAGCAGCAGAAAATTCGCGTCTGGTATGAAGGTAAAGCAGATAGTATGTTGAAACGGATTGGGTTCGGCGATATAACCTTAAATTTACCAAATACCCGTTTTTTGAACATTAACCGAAACCTCTTTGGTCTTGAGGCAATAGCTGAAATAGCAGGAGCGAAAGTAACGGCTTTCGGATCTCGATCCAAGGGGATTTCTGATAAACGCCGCTTTCGTGGTGAGTCGCGCCGTGCTGGTTATGGTCGAGGTCAACAGATTGCAGATGCGAATTACGTCAAAGAAAGATTCTATTTCATTCAACTTGATGATGATGAAATGCTTCACGATGCCTATTTGCCGATTGCTCGTGGGAGTGAACAGATCTATATCGATGATGGAGTTGCGAGTAACAATCAAGGCGGACAAAGAACCGTTCAAGGATATTTCAATTTGCAGTATCCAGGACAAGACTACAACATCAACTATGTAACTGGTGAGATCGAATTTTTAGTACCAATCTCAGCCAGTTACAAGATTGTTGTTGTCTACAAGTATTTGGGTACTGGCGGTGGAACAGTAGGAAATCCAGAATCGGTGTTTGTTGATGATAACGGTGGTGGATCAATCAACGAAGAAGAAAAAGAAATTGGTTATGTAACCATAAAGGACAAAAGTCTTCGAGGAACGGAATCACGCCGAGTTTATAATCTTGGAAATCGCAACATTAACCCTCGCGATTTCCAACTAACTATTTGGCGTCAAGGTGCGGGTGAGTCCTTCACCATAGGTCAAAGAGATGTACCTTATATCCAAATTTTTGGACTTGACCAAGATGGAGATGGTGCTGTCGATCCTGATTTTATTGATTTTGATCGTGGCGTTCTGACTTTCCCTACCTTTCGTCCGTTCATGATAGAAGATCCTGAAAGCTCTTTCTACCAATACAGGGATCAACTTAACAATGGAGAGATTTACCTAGAAAATCCAAGATCAGCAGATCAGATTTATACGATTCAAGCGGATTATGCCTATCAGTCTAATAGCTATAATGTTGGACTCTTTGTCATTCCAAATAGCGAAACTGTCCGTCTCAATGGACGAAAGTTGCAGCGTGACATTGATTATACGATGATTTATGAAGTAGGCACGCTGAGATTTTTTCGTCAACTCGATGAATACGATGAAATTGAGGTTGAGTTTGAACGATCGCCGTTCGGAGGAGCATTGCAACAAACGGTAATGGGCCTTTGGCTGGAGTACAATTATGAACCGAAAGCAAAATCTGAGGAGCAGAAAAAAACAGGAAGATTCGATCGGCTAATGGGAAGTAGCAGTTCCAGACTTAACCGATCTACCAATAGTAGTTTCGGTGGAGGATCTAGTGGATTCGGAGGTAGATCTTTTGGTGGAGGCGGCTTCGGCGGCGGATATAGCGGCGGATATGGAGGGGGATACGGTGGTTTGGGAAGCTTAGGAGGAAGGTCTCGACGTGGCCTCTACGGCGGCAGTTCAACTTACTTTAATCCTGTCTTCAAAAAAGGGTTTAACTTCTCAACAGGTTACATTCTGAACACTGGCCAGAAACCTCTTCAGATCCCAAGTCCAAATGAAGCGCCAAGTCGCCTACAAGCTTTCAACATTAATACAAGCTTGGGACACAGTTTTAATATTGCCTGGCTGATTAACCCCATACCGTTGATCCAGATAGAGAATTTCCCGTTTTCCGTTGACTTTAGTGGTGAAGCCGCTTTCTCACACAATAATCCGAATAGTGTTGGAGCGGCTTTAATTGACAGTATGGAAGGTGCTCGTGAAGCATCCAGTGTTCCCACTTTTAAGCATAACTGGCGACCCACGAGTATACCAAGCACCAATAATAATGAGAGAGAAGCAATACTACCGATCCCGAATTCGGAAAACCGTGCGGTTTTCCGAATTCTGCCAAAGGATGATGAGGATTCAAAAGCAATCGGCAACTATATGCGGAACCAGTACATACCAGCCTCAATAATTAATCCACTTGCTAGATCTACCGAAGAACGCCTGATTATGGAAATTGGCTATGATCTCACAGATGTAATTGAGGAATGGGGTGGATTCTCATACGGGCTATCATCGTCCGGATCTGATTTGTCAGATCGTGAGTCTATAGAATTGTGGTTTCGCGTGCTGGGAGAAGATGCCATCACATTACACATTGATATTGGCATGGTGAGTGAAGACTCAGATATTGATATGAGACTAGACAGCGAGGACTTGCCCAAGACCCTTGAGGATATAAATGGTGACGGTAAGATCGATACTCTGGATCTAGACTTAGAGAATTTACCGGATTCGTACAAGTATAGTGCTAATGGATCACTAGATACGGGTGAAGACAAAGGATGGGACTACAATAGCACTCTCCAAAATTTAAGGATCGGTGCTGATAATAAAGTGCTCGACACGGAGGATTTAAACGGTGATGGAGTTCTTGATACAATCGACTCGTATCTTGGTATTTCTATTCCATTGAACAATATTCCGGCGGAGTGGGTGAAGAAGGAAAACAAAAATGGATGGACTTTTCTCAGCATTCCCTTAACCGAAGCATTTCCATATGGAGATCGAATTCCTAACCTTGGCTATGTGCAGCATTTGCGATTCTGGCTGCAAAAGAACCAGCTAGGTGCTGTCAACGGGGTCTTTGAATGGTCCACTATTGAAATTGTAGGAAATCAGTGGGAGCAGGGAATCGTAACCAAAAATGGCGTAGTTGTCCTCGATACCGACGAGAAATTTGCAGTCGGAACGAAAGATAACTACAACTTCGATGACTATAGAAAAGCTCATAGCCTAATCAAAAATGACAACCTCTTCAAAAAGCTACATCCCTACACTGACATCGCATTCGGCTTAGATTATTCAGAACAAAAGGAGCAGACATTAATTCTAAAGTATGATCTGGATCCAACATCATTTGGCATCACCACCAGACAGTTGAGAGGTGTGCAACAAGGAGAAGGCCAGAACTTTTCAAAGCACAATAAGATTCGGTTCTGGTTGCATGGTGATAAGAGTTATGCAACTTTTGTTCTGAGGCTAGCTTCATCAATGCGAACAGGTTACCGTTCTTCCTATTATTATTCGTCAAATGATCCTTTTTCTGATCCAACGGATCAAAAAAAGGATGATGTCAATGTATTTGAGAATCTGAAAGATTTTTACGAGTACACGCGTATCATTGATTTTGACGGATGGAAACTAATTGAGATTGATCTATCTGATAAAAAAAGGAACGAGTCTCCAGATTTAGTGGATACAAAATCGTATGTCATCAATCTAAGCCAAATCAATCCGAATCAGCAGCTGGATCCCTCGGTTTCAGAAGAACCGGACGGACATCCTGACGAACTGTTAATTCGTGGCACGAATAGCTCGAATCTTTCGATCAAGAACATCGGTGGCATGCTGCTGGGAATCCGGAATGAGAATGGTTCAGACATCAGTGGAGAATTATGGGTAAATGATATTCATCTAAGTGAGCCTTTGGTGAGATCTGGCTGGGCTCGACGCGGAAATGTATCCATAGAACTAGGAAACCTGCTTCGCGTAAAAGGTGGCTTCGCCAGTCAAGATAAGGATTTCGAAAGTTCTACTGGAGAAACTGGAAGACAGCGGCGACAAGATCGCGGTTTCAGCACGACAAACAATGATTTTAACATCGAGGCCGACCTCAACCTATTTAGTTGGTTGCCAATCCAATACTCGGTTAAAGAACAAGAATCCGAGACTGAGAGTCGACGAGGAACAATTAGTTCGTATCAAAGTGGAAAGAGTCGAACCGATAATCGGGATTTCTCAGCACAGTTTAACCTTCGTCCGTTACCAACACTTGGGTTTGCCTACAACCACCAAGATTTTTGGAATGAACGACAAGGCAACCAACTAAGTGATCTGTATACAGGTAACATGCGTTATAGTTTGGGACAGAAATTCAGTTTCGACCTACAATACCGACACGAGGATGTTGAAGTTGATTCATCAACGGCAACAGGCGCATCAAGTAGGAGTAATTATGGCGGATACGGGGGTTCTTATGGCCGAAATCGTGACGAAAAAGTGGATAGCGGATCAATCTCATTCAACTTTCAGCCGTTTGCCAGTTTTGGGCTCAATCCGCGATATGATGTGCAGCGTGAACTCGAACGGAGAGAAGATGGTACACCGTTGGCGAACCAAGTGACTTCCACCAATGAAAAGGAAGTAGAAGACAAATCAGAATTCACATTGGCATCCCGAGAACACCGAGTTTCACTTAACCCACGTTTGAATAAGGATTTTTTCGGTATCCGCCCAACTATCTCCAATCGTGTCAGTTTGCGTGAAAACTGGTTTAACGATACCAAGGATGCTTCAGTCAATGCGAACATCCGGTTGGGACTCAGTCTCCGCTTGAAATCATGGTTCAGTTGGTTGTTCCGAGATAAAGTTAGCGAGTCAACCTTGGCTGAGATCAAGCCGACAACTGAAGACTCTAGAATGCGATCTTCAGCGAAAAAAGATAGCTTTGATGTAGAAACGAATATTGAAGGCAGACGACAGCGTGAAATTGAGCGCTTGGAACGGATGGGCATCGATGCTTCCCAGATTGATCAAGCCGAAAGCATGAAAGGAGATTGGATTAGCCGCGACAAGGCGGAAATCGAACGGAAGATAAAACAAAGAGAAGGTTTAACTAGGAGGGAAGAAGCAGGATTGCTACAACGTAGTGTGGAAAGTTTAGCGGTCAATGCCGATATGACTTATAACACCCAAGACTCGTTACGAAGGCTTGACCCCGGCACCAAAATATCGGAAATTTTTCAAATTGAAGATGAAGATGAACGGCGTACTCAATCTCGTAAAGGAACACGATATAGCTTTCGTACTTCAATGGATCCATGGAAATGGGCCTCTATCGGTGGAAACGCATCATACAACAACAATTTTACCAAGTCCAGGAGCACTTCCTCCCGATCAAAATCAACCAGCTATGAAGGGGATCTGAAAATATTCAATTCCAAAAACACCTCAAGTTTTCAAATCAGGTATCGCCACATGATGCGCGACCAAAGCAATATTAACACTCAAATTGGTGAAAGCTTATCCCACGAACCTTCAGCTAGCTGGACACAAACTTGGAGCGGCGGAACACGTACTGCCTTTGGAGTACGAACTACGCTAAGGAACCGAGAGCGTGCTGGTATCCAAAGTTTTTCTTTTGTCGTTACACCAAATTTCAGTATTGATTACAAAGTTAGAATTGAAGGTGGAATAAAAATCCCCTTTCGTCGACGGAGAATTGTATTAGAGCATGATCTTGATTTAAGCAATACCTTCTCAACAGTAATTCGTCGTGAAAAGTTCGGTGCCAACCGAGAAGAAAAATCGGAGCGATACGAAACAACTCTGCGCACAAGATATAATCTGAGCAAACGCCTGACAGCCAACATAAACTTGGGGCTTAGCTACAATCAAGATCGGGTTGAAGAAGGTCGGGACTATCTTTCGATTGCCAGTTCTTTTACAGTCAGAGGGGAATTTTGAGGAGTCACAGCAAAATGTCGTTGATTAATCCTCAACTTCCCATTCGTTAAGGCCAATAGGTAAGGGGACAGGTCGTTCAACAGTACTTTCAATTTCAACATGTTGATTCATCTGAGAAGATTTATCAAAAGCCAACATAACTTCCAATACATGGTAAGCGAGATCAGCGTTAACACGGTGTGGCCGATCATTTCTAATCGCTCGTACCATGTCAATCAAACCAATTATACGAGCGTTATGGGGAAACTCCAGTGGCACTTCATCCCAATTTCCTCTGGCCTTGGCCACTTGTACCGAGCCCCCAAATCCGTTGGGATCGGGAACTCTCATCGACCCATCCGTACCATAAAGTTCAATGCAGGGCAACCCATGATTCCACATGTCAAAACTCATAATCGTGGTGATAATGGTTCCGTTAACGAATTCCAAGACGCCTGTCAAATGCGTTGTCGTATGAACAGGAATCCTTAAGCCATAAGCTTTTTCACTGGTAGCAATCCGTTCTTCAAAAGCTTTTGTTGTCACGGCAGCCACACGCTTTACTGACCCTAAGATGTTTACTAATGCTGTGATGTAGTATGGCCCCATATCCATCATTGGCCCACCACCAATATCATAATAAAATGCTGGATTTGAGTGCCAATTTTCATGGCCATGACCACACATGAAAGCAGACCCAGCGACCGGCCGACCAATTGCATTAGCATCAAGCTGTTTTCGTGCGGTTTGGATTCCAGCCCCTAGGAAAGTGTCTGGTGCACAACCAACACGCAATTTTTTTTTCGTAGCAGTTTCCTTCAATTTACACCCACTGTCAATATCGACAGCAAATGGTTTTTCACTGTAAGTGTGCTTATTTGCTTTAAGAGCTTTCAACCCGATTTCGACATGGGCTTTCGGAACGGTTAAGTTCACAACAAGCTCAATCTCCAGATCAGCCAAAAGTTGATCAACGCTTGCAGCCTGACAGCCAAACCTATCTGCTTGCCTGTTGGCTGCTTTCATGTTGATATCAGCACAGGTCTTAATCTCAAGAGCGTCAGTCTTCCTTGCGCCTTCGAAGTAAGCCCCGCTAATGTTACCACATCCGATGATGCCTAATTTCATTTTATCCAACATTAAATTTCCTTTCTGTATTTCTTGTCATAGAAGAATGTCTAATAAGCGCAAACATAGGACATTTACCCGATAGGAACGCTAATTAGGAGTCAGCCAAATTCCCCTATGAATTGAGCCGAGCAGCCGGCCATATGGCAGAGTTAAGTGCATCTGAGCTTTGATAGTAAATGCTTTTCAGATAAGGAGATACCCAAGCAGCTAGTGCCGTGTATTCCTGTATGCGTGTATCGTCTGTATTGTGGTATTGACCGTGCCGGATATCATTGGGATTCGGATTTTGATCGTTCACATAGATCGAAACCCAATTATCTAGAACAACAACTATATCCCACTGAAGTTTGCCTAAATCGAGAGACTTATCACCAATATTCACTTCTTTCACCATGATGTTTTCTATTAATCAAAAATAATAACTTGTACAACTTTCATTTTACAAGAAATCTGGGATATCCACTTTGACCTCGCGCCCAAGATCGGTCGATTGATAGATGGCATCAAAGATCAGGTTGGTATAAAGAAAAGTATCAGCAGGTATCGGTGATGACAACTCGTTTTCAATAGCGTTAACAAATTGTTTAATCTCATAGTTGATATCGATGGAACCTTCTGGTAGATCTGCTGGTGTGAACTCAGTGAGATCGTTATATCCACCATGCATCAGACGTAATTTCGGATTAGAAAACGGATAGATCTCGGCACTGCCGCGATTGCCTGCGATTCGCATCTGCCATTGTTCTCTGAAATTAATCGCCCATGAATGCGCGAAAAAGAGCGTAATTCCTCCCTCAAAACGAACCAGTGCGGTTCCGAAATCTTCAACGTTAAATTGATCTGGATCCCAATTCCCATCCGTAGAGTGACCGAATATATTGGCAGAAGATCCTGCGACTGAAACAGGTTTAGGATGATTCATCAAATACAAAACGGTATCAAGCGTATAAACGCCATTGTCCATAAAAGCTCCTCCACCAGCTGTTTCCTTTTGGATAAAGGTTCGTCCAGGGATTCCACGATGTTGCCAGCCAATGGCCTCAGCATAATATATATCTCCGAGTTTACTGTTATCGATAAAAGCTTTTGCAGCTAGCACCTCGGGCATAAACCGCCATTTCATCCCAACCATCAGGATCTTATTGCTTTGACTGCTAGCTTTTGCCATTTGAATTGCTTCGTCAGCCGTTGCCGCCATCGGTTTTTCAACTAAGACATGTTTGCCAGCATGGAGAGCATCGATGCTCGGTTGAGAGTGGGCTTTGGTATAGGTACAAACGCTAATGGCATCAATTTGATCCAACTTTAGCATCTGTTGATAATCGGAAAATGCGTGTTTTACACCCCATTGATTAGCTGCAGATCTAGCCCGATCATAATCGATATCCGCTACGGCTACAATTTCGGCGAGGTCTGATAATTGCATATAGCCATTTGCGTGTGCACGCGAGATGCCTCCTGCACCGATAATGCCAATACCTATCATAAATCTTCCCTTTCTAATCTATTTCTTAATCGTAATTATTTTCCAACAGCCATAGTTTTTGGGGCCATGGTATGAACCTAGCCTACTGTTTCAAGAATAATATATCTAATCAAGTTTAGAAATATTATTATCAGCAATTTCCCATAAATAGAGGGTGGCAAGTGATCTAAAAGGTCTCCACTTTTCTGCTATGTCAAGCATGTCGTCCATCGTCGGTTGATGATCAAGATGACACAAAACCTGCAACGCTTTTCTTACTCCCAGATCACCAATGGGGAAAACATCAGGTCTCTTCAAGGAGAAAATGAGAAACATGTCTACAGTCCATTGACCAATGCCCTTAACGGTTTTTAAAACCAGACCGATTTCTTCATTACTCATACACACAAACCTATCCCACTCAATTTCACCGTTGATCCACTTGCGGGATAATCCCTGAATATAGGTAGCTTTGCGCTCAGACAATCCAACACTTCTTAAGGTGTGCAGAGGTGTTTGATAAACATTCTGGGGATCGATACTACTACTATGAGGATATAAGTCCCTGAATCGCTGATAGATGGTATTGGCGACCTTGCCGCTCAGTTGCTGATAGATAATTGATTTTACCAACGATTCGTAATAGTTGGAATTCCCGTTAAGGCTAAGCACACCAAAGTAGTCGATTAACTGCTTCATGTCCGGATCAATTCCAGACAGATATTGGATTCCTTCCTTAATATCCATCGCCGTAAATTCGGAGTTCATAGTTACTTGTTGTGATAATTACAGAATCCTTCTCTTCAGTCTCCATTTTACAACATGAATTAAAATGGAACCAAATCATAATTCTCGTTTTGCTGATAATGTAAAGCAATTATGCTAAAATACGATATTGAATTAAAAATAAAGATGCAACTTATAAACAACATTTTCTGGGTTTTCTATCTACCTACTTAACTGATGCAACAAGACAATCGAGATCTGACCACAGGAAAGATTACACAAAACCTGGTCTATCTGGCAATCCCAATTCTAATGACTTACATCTTGCAGGATGCCTTTGAAGTAATTGACATGATTTTTATCGGGCAGTTGGGTTCACCAAAATTGGCTGCCGTGGCAATGAGTGGGAACATCCTTCGCTTAGTTACCGTTATCGGTCTTGGCATTTCGACGGGGGCCACGGTGGTAGTTTCCCAATCGATTGGTGCTAAGAAACAAGCGGAAGGAGAAAATATTGCCTTGCAATCGCTGCTACTTTCTGTTTTTTTTTCCGTTGGCATCTGCGGGATCGGCTACCCGCTATCTGCATTTTCGCTAAGAATACTGGGTGCGGCACCAGAAATTGTACTGCTAGGTGTGCCTTACATGCAAATTACCTTCCTCGGTTTGATTATGAGGTTCCTATCAATGACACTGAATTCAATATATCGAGGGGCTGGCGATGCGGTAACACCGATGCTAGTTCTCATTTTTGCCACAGTGCTGAACATCATACTTGATTGGTTACTGATATTTGGCAAATTAGGATTTCCAGAACTTGGAATCGTGGGGTCAGCCTATGCCACCGTGATTGGACGAAGTGCCAGTGTATTGATCATGCTCTACATCTGCTTTAGGAGTAGGGGAGCTATCTCGTTAAAACATGCGGATTGGCGTATCAATTTATCGGAAATGGGAAAAATCCTGAAGTTGGGAATTTTCAGCGCCATGCAAGGATTCTGGCGACATTTGTCTCGTCTCGGTTTTTTGCGGGTGGTTGCCAGTTATGGTACTAATGCAGTGGCCGCTTATGCTATCTGCATGCGTCTCCGTGTACTGGTAATGACTCCTGGGTTTGCCATTGCTGGTGCTGTTTCACCCATGGTTGGACAAAACTTGGGTGCTCGCCTTGTTCACCGAGCCAGGAAATCAGCCCAAGTTGGTAACTGGCTAGCCATCTTTGTCATGATCGGTATTGGATTTCCATTTCTATTTTTTCCTGAATTCTTTGTCAGTATATTTACTCAGGATCAAGCAGTTATTCGGATAGCTAACGTCTATTTGCGTTACTTGTCCCCAACTTTTGGCTTTATCGCTATGTCCCTGGTACTAGGCCGAGCAATGACAGGATCAGGTGATACTCTTTCCCCAATGGCCATCACATTAGTTTCCCAATGTGGCATCGGACTGATGCTGGTTATCGTGCTATCTCACACCATCAATATTATCGGAATATGGCTTGGCATTGCACTATCAAATGTTGTGCAGGGAATACTAATGTGGATTAGATACAAACGATCTGAGTGGGAAACAGAACAGTAGTAATGATACTGTACTTCCCAAAGGGATTAACAAGAATGAGTTTTTATAGAAATCCAGATGTTTTAAGCAATAGAAGCAAAGTCACAAGTTTTGACTTTCGCGAAAAATGTTAAGAATCACACTCCCAAAATCAATGGCAACCGTCATAGCGGCGATCATAGCCAGACATCTGAACATGAGGATCCTACCGATGGTCGAAGGCGGCTTGGTTAATTGCATGCTGAAGCAACTAATATCACCAAAAGTGCCTGCTTTTCCCCCTTATAAGCTGCACCATACACACGAAAGCAATCTTCAACTAAAGAGATATCATGCCGTTTCGTTAGCTCTAAAATAACGTCCATATCAGCTGGGGCACTTTATGTAATGAACGATAATTAAGACTTTAGTTTGGGATGAGATCCGCCTCTCAATATTTTCTGGGTCCACACAGCCAGTAAAAGGATCAATATCGAAAAAACCAGCATCATTTGGTATGATAGAATTGGTACGCAGATCCCCAGAAGGTAATAGAGATAATATCATACCTGCTTGGGAAGGATAAGACTCCGCAGACCAATACTAATTTGGAATTCATCAACTCAATTATGCTTGATTACAGGGTTAACACTGGACGGCGTTTGGATTACCATTATTTGGTTAATGCTACAATGTTGTATGAAAATCTGAGGGGTTTCATGCTGTTGAGGTTAATTGGCACGATGCAACTGCTTATGCTAAATGGGCAAGGAAAAGGTTACCGACTGAAGCAGAGTGAGAATATGCTAAAGGTAGATGGGATGATAAATATGATGAACGAAATCAACTTGCACCAGTTAGGAGGTTTTAAACTAAGTAGATATGGTTTAATTTGATATGTCTGGTCTTTACCCCCTCCGGATTTCGCTGTATGTCAGGATTAGAGTAATTATCCCTGTCCACATGTAACATGGTCTTAACCACTTATACGTAATATATATTAAAAACACAGAAAGAATTATTAATATGGCTCGGGCATTTTTGTTATTATTATTGCCTGTCAAACAGTAAAAGGAAAATGGCGATGTCTACCCCGATTTTGAAGCAAGTCGCGCCTCTGAAAGCAAACCAGATTTCCCAATTCAAGCGCGAGGGATTCCTGGTACTCCCAGCAGTACTCGATCCGGCGCTCTGCCGTCAAGGGCGTGACGAAATGTGGGAGTCGATTCAGACTCACCTTCCCCGTATGAAAAGGGGAGAACCCTCCACGTGGAACTCCATCACTGAGGAGGAGAGCGCCAAATTAAAGGCGCAGAGGCCCCTTGGTGGAGGGGACCCGTATTTCAGTGGCAGTGGACACCGTTTCACAGTCCGAAATGGGGCCGAAGAACTCATGCTCAACCTAGGTCCCCGAGCATTGTGGCCAGTCGCTGAGCAACTTCTTGGGCAGGGGACGCTGGTTTGGCCCGCTGGGCTTGACGAGTCGGGGGCCACGATAGGCCCCTGCTTCATGTGCGACGATGCAGTGGGAGGTCTTGTTTCCCACGTGGGGCACGAGATGGGCTGGCCATTGAAGGGGACCTTCTCGACGGAATGGGATCTGCGGTTACCCAAGACCGGACCAGTGTGGCTCAATGGGCAAGGGACTCGTGGATTATATTGCACTCTACCGAAAAGCCCGTCCTCTGGGCCCGATTACCGCAGCGCCCACTCCGACGGTGCGTGCTACGGACGATGGCGGCTACAGATGTCAGCATACATCGACGACGTACCGCCTAACTCCGGCGGCTTTACCGTGTGGCCTGGAAGCCACATGCGGATCTGGAAGGAGCAGTGGAAGGCCTTCCAAGCAGGTGAGAAGCACACAGACAAACATCTAGCAGTGCGCAATGCGGGAGGTTATACCGATCCCGTCATTGCGCAGATCAAGATCGATACCCAACCGTTTGATTGCCACGGCCCTGCTGGTACCGTGGTATTGTGGCACACCAAAATCCTGCACATTGCGGGGCAGAACGCTTCCTCTGACGTCATCCGCCAGGCGACAATCTATGGTTTCCTCAAAACGCCCGCGGCTCTCTCCGATGCACTGGCGATGGACAACACAAACGGCGACATATGGCGGGATTGGTCCGAGGAAGTGCGTACATCCCCTTTGACGACACCCGAATAAAGGCAGGAAATAAGGATCATGCCTTGGAAAGAAGCCTGGACGACCTGCTGGAACACTTGACACACGCATATGCCTGTGCAGACAATACGTCGGTACGATTGTCTGGCAAAGCCAAGCTTTACGCGATCTACTTGCGGCCGGAGTGAGGGAAAATGACAAGCGCTGAAAGCGCATCCGACGATCCTAATGTTCGTGGTAGTCGTCTCGATTAGTACCATCCCTTGGGGCCGGTGTGATCTTCGAGAAACAACTATTCCAAGAATCATTATTCCTCTTGCTGAGGATTGTATTATGGAATGCTTAAAGTACAATAGAAGCAAACTAAGAATGAATAGAATCTTAGAAGCACATCCTAGTTTTAGAACACAGTTAGTGTAGTCTATGTGTGCGTATAATCCATTAAATCAAGAGATGCCATGCTGAAGCGACAAACATTTCTCATTATTTCAATCACCATCACCATTTGGGCTTGTAATCAAGGTGTTAATTACAATTTTGAGTCCCCAGAGATTAATCCAAATGAGGATAACTTAATCTTGATTGAATTAAGAAACTCTGACACTTATGAATACAAGACAGGAATTTCTGGCGATGAGGAAGGGGCATTAATAAAGAAACAAGCCAAACACTATGAAGTCAGTGAAATTGTCAGAGATTCAACTACACAGTGGGAAGCAGTATATAGATATAAAGCGCAGGGAAATTACGTTGGAAGTGATGAGATAGAAATTGAAACTCATCGAGGGTCTGATGGAGCTAGCCCTCCAACAAAAATAGAAATAATCAAAATTAAATTTACGATAACCAAGCAGTGATGAAATTCAATAATGTACAAATATCAGTCCTACCATTCAAGCAGAGAATAAGCACTATCTAGCAGTTATTCTTTTAATTCTTTCAGTATCTAGTTGAAAATCAGATAAAGTCTCGAAAGATCTCGTCTGCAACTCCTCCATCTTTTATTGATTCTTAAGGTTAATGTAGATTTTCTACCTGTTCTATGTTGATTGATGCAAATGCCAAACAGCACAAGTGGAACTAAAACATGATTTCTATGAATAAATCAAGTTGAATTTACATTCGTCATTGCAAACTAATCATTGCTTCTAAAGCATAATGATCGCTAAGATAAACTTCATCATTTTCATTTGTATAGTTTTTACACCTTGAAATATTAACAGGTTTATTTAAAAACAACTTTGTGCCATAGACCACTTCAATATCAGATGAAATGAATATATGATCTAGTTGACTATCCTCTTCTTCATTTTTATCAAATTTATGAAGGAGAGGTAAATCAAATTTATCAAATAGTTGAAATTTTGCTTTATAAATGAGTGGATTATTTGATCTATCCCAACTGACATTTTGGTTTTCATAATCAATTTCACAAAAGTTTGAATGTAAAGAAGAAATAAAAGGATGCCACAGTTTGATAATTGGATCATAAGTCTGGTTGATATAACGCAAATCTTTGCCCACATTGAGATCACACCCTAAAACAACAGTTTTATTTCTAAATTTATTTAGGATTGCCCCTATTACCTTCAATTGAGAAACGTGGATAGAATTAACTTTTTTTGAATTGCTATAACTGGTATGTGTATTAAGCACTATCAATTCGTTTCTATTAAATAAAATTTTAATGCCAAGCATTCCTCTTTTAAGCATGTACGTATCTCTATTAAACGGAATAAAAAATTCGTGTTCAATATCCTCACTAGTAACAATCATTAATCCACTCTTATTTACCTTGTGTTTTGTAAAATTATATTTGTGTTTTTTAGCCCATAATTTATATACAGAGTATGAACTCCTAAAGACCTCCTGAAGAATCAAAATAAAAGGTCTTTTTAATTTTTTTTCTATTTCATTTAATTGTTCATTCAATCTAGATTTGTTGCAAGGTACTATTGTTATCGGAAGGATTGGGAATTGAGCGAGACCTGCATTATAAGTAATTACTTGTATTTTATTTAATGTATTAGCATAGATTAATCCATTACAAAAAAACATGACCGGAATGGCAAATCTCAAGAGTGTTAATATTTTTACAAGAATATGATTTATAAAGGAAGAATTCATTATAACACCCAGTTTTGCATATTATGTGAAAATCAAATCACAGTTTAAATCTATTCCTTTGTATTCTCTACCAAGTTCATATTAATCCATGCAAATACAAAAACCAACATCAATCCTGAAGAAAATCTAATACAATGCCTAAAACTCTGAACATTCAAAATAGGAGACTATCAGGATGTATCAGGTAATTTTATCTATAATATATTAGGCGGACTCCCTGATAGAATCATACTCTCCTCTTGTTAGTCTCTTCAAATTAGATGTTCAAAGGAAGGTTTTATTTTGAGGTTTTTTAAATAGTAAGGTAACCACAGGAAGGAAAATTTAAGGGGTAAAACTTCCTATAAGATAATACAATAGAGATCTTTGCCCCTTTTGTTTTGCGTATATTCAGCCAGTAGTCAGACAGCCATCGAAAAACGAAGATTACAAGTAGAGGAAGCACAACGAAACTCGACCGTTACCAGAAAGGTTACGAGCGTTCTTTTGGAGAACTAATATTTTCGATCCTCTCGATTCTTTATCGTCCCCCAGAACGTGGACAGTTTTCTGTGTGGGAATACGGCTAGTGCTTCTTCTAAACTTTTATTCACACTTTCCCACCTGCCACCATCGCCTACGAGGTGCCCAAGCAGACGCACATCACACTCGCCATCACAAACTGATCGGTCAGGAAATGGCAATGGGATTAACTTTTTGGTTGTACTCTTTCAACTTCCAGACAGCTATAACTCTTTTGTCTGACAATTAAAAAATTGATATAGTCGTATGGGTTACATTTTGGCGGATTCATACCACATGAGTATAACCGATTCATCCCTCAACTGCGTAACTCCTAAACACTTCTGAGATTCAAACAATAGGCTGAAAATATTTAAAAATTTGACGGAACCAACCCATTCAGATAAACTTTGCAATGGCAAACAAAAAAGATAATATCCAACCGATTCGAATAATGTCGAGTACGATCTTCTTCCAGAATCCCGTCAAGCTACTACATGAAATCTTATTATAAATGTTAAAGAGTAACAGACTTAGTCGCCTTCATGCAGTTTCGGTGCTTACCAAAGAATAGATGGACAACCAACCTAAAACACCAAATGCTGTTACTTTCAGATCTATCCTAATCGGGATTCTCTTGATTCCACCGAATAGCTACTGGATTATGCAGGTGGAAGGCGTTTGGAATACTGGCCACTCTACATGCCTTTCCCTCATGTGGCATGTAGTCATAAATCTGCTGGTGTTGATTTTGATCAATATTTTTCTTATTAAACGTTTTTTCCCAAAGTGGGTATTTACACAAGGTGAGTTTATCACCATCTATGCAATGATGACCTTAGCGGGGGGAATTGCTGGACGTGATTCATTTCAAATCCTAATTCCGGTGATGGGGTGGCCATTTTCTTTTGCCACTCCTGAAAATGAGTGGAAAACTCTGTTTCATCATCATTTGCCAAATTGGTTGACGATTCAAGATCAAGAAACTCTTAGACAGTTCTATAAAGGCGAATCATCACTTTATACTCAAAAGCACCTTACTTTTTTTCTCAAGCCTGTTCTATGGTGGACGGCTTTCGTCACCGTCTTGGGATTTGGGATGATTTGTCTCAATGTCCTAATCCGAAAACAGTGGACGCAGAACGAAAAACTGAGTTATCCAATCATTCAGCTCCCATTCGCAATTACAGTAAATGGGGGGCAATTGCAATTTTTTAAAAGTCGCTTATTGTGGATTGGGGTTGCAATAGGAGGAGGACTTGATCTAGTTAACGGAATCCACCATTTTATTCCAGCTTTACCATATTTCCCCGTTACATACCGCGATCACAATCTAGGGAAATTATTCACCTCTCCACCTTGGAATGCAGTTGGTCATTTCCCGTTTCCGTTATACCCTTTTGTGATTGGACTTGCTTTTTTCTTGCCGCTTGATCTTGCCTTTTCCACTTGGTTTTTTTATCTTTTTCGGAAAGCGCAGCAGGTACTGTCTGCGACCATCGGTTTGAAATCAATGCCTGAATTCCCCTATTTGAATCAGCAATCAATGGGAGCTTGGGTCGGATTGTTTTTTATCAGTATCTGGCTCGGCAGATCGTATTTAAAAGAGGTATCAAGCAAAATTGTGTTCAACAATCAAAAAGTAAATGACAGTATTGAACCCATGCCGTACCGCATAGCTTTTAGCGGATTTCTTTTTGCTTTTGGGCTCATTATGCTTTTCTGCTACCAGGCTGGAATGTCATTTTGGATTATACCACCATTTTTTCTCATCTTCTTTGTTCTATCGACAGCCATTACACGTGTTCGGGCAGAACTCGGCCCCCCAACTCATGAGCTAGTTGGTATGAACCCGAGCAATATGTTGGTTGATATTATTGGAACCAGACAAATTGGCCCCAACAATCTTTCGATCTTCCCATTATTTTGGTTCTTTGCTGGACGTGGTTACCGGGGGCACTTGATGCCGCATCAACTCGAGAGTTTTAAAATGGCAGAACAGTCAAAGATGAATACGAATTTTTTACCATTGGCGATGGTGATTGCTATGGTTGTCGGTAGCCTATCAGGTTTTTGGGCACTAATCCATCTGTCGTTTCGCGATGGCCTTGATGTTATTCCAATTGGCCATGATTCCGGTGTTTTTCGCTTATTGGCAACACGAATCAAGCATCCCGCAGATGGGAATTTCTGGGCGACTTTTTTTATGGGCATTGGTTTTGTTACCACACTTTGGTTTACATTACTTCGTGTGAAATTCCTGTGGTGGCCTTTGCACCCAGCTGGTTACGCACTATCAACCAACTTTGGTATTGATTATATCTGGTCATGTATTTTAATTAGCTGGATGATTAAATGGGCAGTGTTAAATTACGGTGGGATAAAAGCATACCGACAAGCGATCCCCCTTTTTATCGGAATCATTCTTGGAGAATACATTATCGGGGGAATGTGGAGTCTATTGAGCGTGATTATTCAAAAACCAACATACGATTTCTATTTCGCTTAAGTTCAAGAAAACAAATCTGGTGATTAGAAATACTTAAAATATAAGAAACATAATTTAAACAGTCATCAAAAAACACAAGGGGGATTGCTGTTACTCAACTCCAACCGGTATCTTGTTACCATCCTTGGAAATTTTGACAATTCCATATTCGGCAGAGTACTCCATTTGAAGATCCGTACCTTCTTGTACGAAATAAGACTCGATACCAAAAGTAATCTGAACTTGATCTTGGGTTTGATTGTCTCCTCGATTTCAGCCGGTAATAACCATCTACTTAGAAGCTAAGGATATCTTCAGCAGAAAAATCGAACTAAACTCGTGAAGACTGTTTTCGCCTGATCGTAATACCGATTCCACCTGATAGTTATTTACAATCTGTCTGCTTGATGACTAGCTGATATTGTGGTTCAGCCTAACATAATCCCCTTGTAACAAAGATCGTAAATCAACTGGAACCAATGCCAATTTTACCGTTTGACTGGTTCGAACCACAATCTCTTACCACTCTGCCTGACACCGTTCAATTCAGTGTAATGGGCAATCTGTTCTATTTTGATGTTAATCTGATTTACCTTCTATCTTCGTCAACTTTTGATAAGGTGAAAACTATCAACCGTACAACTATGGGAATACTTTTACTTATCGAAATATGGTAAAATCGATGTTCATTCTTGCCTCTTCGATTAGGTTGTATTGATTATCTTAATTTTCAATACTAATGAGGGGTTGATAGATTGCCGTTGTCCGTTTACCACAATTGCAATGATAACCAGGTATTCGGGCTTTCATTATGCCAACAGCCTATTCACACAGGGATCTAAACATATTTGATTACAACAGGAGAATAGTCTATGAGTAACTCTCCCATCCGTTATGGTGTCGCCGGTCTTGGCAGATCCGGATGGAACATTCATGTAGCCAACATTCGTCCGCGTGATGATGCGGAACTTGCTGCTGTGGTGGATCCATTGCAGGAACGACGCCAAGAAGCTAAGACTGAGTTTGGTTGTCAGACCTACGAAGAGCTTAGCCAAATGCTAAATCAAGAAAATATTGACGTTATTGTGGTTGCCACGCCTTCAGCCTTTCATGCCTCTGATACCATCTCAGCGTTGAAAGCTAGCAAACATGTTATCTGTGAGAAACCGATGGCGTTGAATGTTGAAGAAGCAGATCAAATGATTGCCCAAGCCAAGGAATCCAACAAGCACCTTTTCATCCATCAGAATCGCCGGTTCGACCGACAGTTCACTCATTTGAAGAAAGTAGTGGAATCTGGACAGATCGGTCAACTCTATCATGTTCGGAACTATAGTAATAGTTTCGTCAGGCGGGATGACTGGCAGACACTATCTAAGAATGGTGGTGGTGTGTTGAATAACACCTGTCCGCACAACTTAGACGCGATTCTTCAGTTATTAGGTGCTCCAGTGATAAACGTTATGGGAGATCTACAGCAGATCTCTTCAGCTGGTGATGTCGAAGATCACGTCAAAGCGTTCTTACGTGCCTCAAACGGTTGCACAGCTGATATGGAAATCACATCGGCTCAAAACATTGCAGCCGACATGCCGAGTTGGATCCTCTGCGGAAGCCATGGCACTTTAACCAGTGACGGGCGAAAATCCGTCATTCGATGGTTTGAATCAGGGGAAGATGGAGAAGTAGATGTGGTAGAAGGCGCAGCTCGGGACCGTGCTTATGCTTGGCAAGCAAAACCACTCAACTGGCAAGAAGAGACGGTAGAAGCCAAAAGTCCAAATATCGGAAATTTTTATGATAACGTGACTAAGGTACTGCGGCATAACCACGAGATGGTCGTCACGCCAGAGTCGGTGAGAGAAGTCATCCGTGTAATTGCTGAGATACGGAAAGGAACCAAGTTCGACGGCAAGGCTACAAAAGCCTGAATTCGAGTCAATCTCAATTTACTTCGACAGCGGCACCTTGTGCAGCGGATGTATAGATTGCGTCCGTAATTTCCTGAACCACCAAAGATTGTTCGAGACTGGTTAAAGGCTGTCGTTCCTCACGGATGGCAGTGGCAAAATCTACTAATGGACCTCCTACATGGGTAGTTGTAGAATTGTCTTCTGGATTCCAAAACGGCTTGGAAATCACCCCTTTTTCTGTGGTTGTGCTATCATGGATGATTGATTGAGGATTAGAATCGGTCATTTTCAATTTAAGAGATCCTTTTGAGCCAATGACCTGCCAATCTGATTCAGACTGAGCCGTCATGAATTCACCACGCTCCATGCTGAGGATAATTCCTCCCTGGCAACGAACAGTCGCCAGATAGTAGGTTTCCGCATCTGATCCCGGTGCGACATGCGATTCAAAGGATGACGGAACTGTCCAAGTCTGAGCAAAGACAGTTTCTGGCTTGAGCGTCCAGCCAGTGATGCCCAGAAGGTAATCCAGATCGTAACATCCCCAATTGACTAAGATCCCTCCACCGTTAAGGGCCTTTATCAACCGCCATGCTGGGCGTGGCGTTGTCGGTCGTTCACCTGCTGCCACGATTGCTCGACAGCGTACAACGCGTAAGTCTCCCAAACCGCCGTTTTGGATGAATTCAGTGGCAACTTGCGCGCTTTTGTGGAAACGGTTTCGTGAAGAGCAACACCCGGCTATCAGATTACCACGGGCGACAATCATTTCCCTGACTTGGTTGGTGTTTATAGCTACAGGTTTTTCCGTTAGGACATGCTTCCCTCTGGAAAAGGCTTCCAATGCCACCTGAGTCCGATATTGCGTTGGAAAAGCTAAAACCACCGCTTCAATTTCTTCGTTATCAAGCAGGTCGCTGCTGCTACTGTAGATCTTTTTTGGTTGGAACTGTTCAACCGCCCGTTGCCGATTTTCTTCAATCAGATCAGCAGCTGCCACTAAATTGATTAAAGGGGAATTTACTGCTGTTCGCAAATGACTTGATCCGATAACGCCACATCCGATGACACCTAGTTTGACAGGTTCCATTTCAGAATTCCTCACTGTTTCCATAACATGGCTAAAACTTTATGATTTATTTCGATTTATTTTTCAACTTTTGGTCGCATCCCACTCCCAGAAAATGTCGACTCCTAGTTCCTCGGCGATACCAGCCAAACCTTTTAGATGGTCAACGTGGAGTGGGATACCATTGGCAATCCACGCTTCATGTTTACGCCATTCAAGTTCTCCCGGAAGATAAACCTGATCTGCGTCTTCCATCGTTTTTGAAGCCTGAATAGTCTTAATTCCCTGATCGATTTCAGCTATATATTCCTCAAAGTCGGTAAAGCTGGAGACGTTGACGACCCAAAAAAAATGTTCAGAAGGTTCACCATGATTTTTGTTACAGGCCATTAACCCGCCGACCAAAGGTCCAGCAAGAATCCCCATAGTCAACGCTAACCCATATCCTCTTGGTCCAGCCGCCGGCATCAGTACCGGTCCCTGACTAGAATCTACCGTTGGTTTTCCTTCAGTGTTTAATAACCAGTCTTCCGGTATCGGTTTGCCATACATTTTCAAGGTGCTAATCTTGCCCCACGAAGAAGCGCCGCAGGCCATGTCTAACACAATTGGTTGCTCTTTTCCAGTTGGCAAAGCATAGCTTAGCGCGTTGTTAGCAGTCACCGGAGTGATTCCTCCCGGTGCCACAACAGTGGCCTTACCTGTATTAGTCGTGGAAAATCCGATCATATTCGCCTCAGCAGCCATCATGGAATAGCAGGCGGCTGCTCCAAAATGGCCCGCGTTTCGAACACCCGTTGCTGCTACGCCGACCGATTGTGCTTTTTCAATGGCCATTTTCATAGCTAACGCACTTGGAGGATGTCCTAAACCGTTGTCCCCATCGATAACCGCGAAGGCGGCACCTTCTTGAACAACATGAATCTGAGGGGTTGGATTGATCTCTTTCTTTAAAATACTCCGTATGTACCCGGGCAACATCCGAGTTCCATGCGAATGTACATTGCGTAGATCTGTCTCCACCTGCAAATCGGCCATCAATTTGGCATGCTCCGTACCAACTCCCGCTTTTTGATAAAGCCTCTCAGCAAATTTATGAAGTTGGTCTGATTGAACGGTAATGTCTTGGACAGTTTTCATGATTCTCCTCTACTAGAAATAAACAAAGTTAAACTTCTTAGCGAGATAGTAGCAACCTGCGCTCAAGCAAAGGTCAATATAAATAGGTATTTTATCATTAAACTACTATCAATTATTCTCTAATTCCAAAATTTTTTAATCTAAGTCTAAAGTTTTTTCCCATTCCAACTGATACAAAATCATCTGCAATAATTCAGATACTCTAGAAGCTAAAGAATTAAGGAATAAACAGAGGATACGCACATGACGCCCATCAAGAGAAATGGCAAACTCAGTAGTTCGCGATTTTACAGCGTACAATCCGGGAAAGTTGGATTCAATCTAGTAATTTCCTATTTGAAAGTCAATCCAATTCAGTCCCTAAGAAGATTTGTTGTTATGGGCACTGGGCGGCCTCCTATATACTGGGTGACGTTTTTCCCATGCAGTTGTAGTGGCTGCGTGGTCGACTCCTACTAGACGAAATGGCATTTTTCCTATATGTTTATGTTGTTGTGTTCAGAAAAGAGACCTGTCTCCCCGTTTATTGGCAGGTCTCTTTTTTTATTTCAGCTGATTCTGCTAAAGCTAACCTCACTGGATTGCACAGGAGGTTAAGCTTTTAACTTATACTTGTGTGTATCACGGTAAGTAATATTGACTGATAGAAGTGAAAGTAAGGTAGGAATATGTTCAACAGTTAAATTAGTGAAAGAAGAAAAAATATTTGTGTTGAACCAGCAATTGCTATAGATTATTAAACATGAAAAACACTGAAAACAAATATGGTAAATGGTTAATTTGGCTGATTTATATTGTCCTTTTGGCAGTTGGTGTTCCGTGGTATTGGGATTCTGGTGATAAAACCATCTGGTTCGGTTTCCCCGCCTGGGTTATGGTTGCCATCATCGTCTCATTGATCCTGTCCTGTTTAACGGCTTGGCTTTTGCAGCGTCCATGGTCAGAAACGCCTGAGGAGAATAACAACCAATGACTGAAATATTACCTTTTGGTCCTGCAGCGCTGACCGTCATTTTTCTCTACATTCTTTCACTGATTGGGATTGGATGGATTGGCTACCGAGCCAGAGAAGACAATTCGATGAAGGACTTTTATCTGGCCGGCAGAGGCTTTGGATTTTTGGTGTTGCTATTGACGCTTTACGCTACTCAATACAGCGGAAACACCCTTTTTGGTTTTACCGGTAAGACTTATCGAATTGGTTTTTCATGGGTGATGAGCCTCCACTTTATGACAGCTATTATTGTCTGCTACCTGATTTTTGCCCCGAAATTATATCACCGAGCCAAGCAGAAGGGATTTATTACGCCGGTAGACTTTCTAGACGACCGATTTCGATCAAATGCCATTAGTCTTATCGCTGCGTTTGTCATGATTGTGGCACTTATTAACTACGCGCTGGCTCAGTTAATGGCTATGGGACGAGCGTTTCAAGGACTTGTCAGTATTAATCCAGTACAGGCATACATTTACGGTGTAATCTTTCTAGCTATTATCATGGGGATTTACGAGACACTTGGTGGATTGCGAGCAGTGGCCTGGACAGATGTTATCCAAGGCTTGATTCTAATGTGCGGTTTTGCCATTATGTTGGTATTAGTCTTCAGTAAATATGGATCTATCGGCATCGCCACAGAGCAAATTTTCCGCAATGCAGATCCGGAAATCGTAAAAAAAGCAATGCCACCTGATTGGCAACGTGTTCGGGAATGGTTGAGTTATATCTTGGTTGTCGGCCTTGGCGGAGCACTCTATCCACAAGCAATTCAAAGAATTTACGCTGCACGATCGGAAACAGTGCTGAGAAGGAGCTTGACGGTTATGGCCTTTTTGCCTTTGACCACCACGCTGATTGCACTGATTGTTGGTGTGATGGCGATTGCTCATCATCCCGGTTTGAAAGGTGCACAAGCCGATCAGATTTTGATGATAATTTGTCGGCAGGTACAAGCCGGGTCGACTTTTGGTTATTGGCTGGTTGTGCTTTTATTCGCAGCAGTGCTGGCAGCTATCATGTCCACAGCAGATTCGGCACTCTTAACAATATCCTCGATATTCACCAAAGATCTTTACGTTCGTTTTATAAAGCATCAACTGCCAGAAGAGAAATTAACTAAAATTGGCAAGCTAATTAGTTGGATAGTAATTGGGGTGTTGGTTGGGTTGGCCATATTACTTCAAAAGAATACGACACTGGTAAAGTTGCTGGACCGGAAATTTGACATGCTGGTTCAGCTAGCACCAGCTTTTATGATTGGGATTAATTGGCGCGGCCTCCAAACAAAACCTGTACTAGTTGGCCTGTCAGTTGGGCTGGTAGCTGCTATCGGTCTTGCCTTATTGGGCTATGGAAAGATTGGTGGTATTCACGCAGGAATTTTTGGGTTGGGATTCAATTTATTTATCTCAGTTGGTGGCTCCATCGTTTCGAGACGATATAAAGTTCGCTTTGATAGATAGGACAATTAGTTTGTCTGTCATTTGTAATTCTCTGTCAACGCCTGAATTTGTCACTTTGTGTTACCCATAATCTCGATAATTATGTTAAGCTCCGTAAATTAAATCAATAGAATTTGTTGTTGAGAAAACTGATTTTGGTTGACTATATTTTGTCAAAAGTGTTAGCGGTTAAAACCGATTTGAATGTCTATGCATAAACAGAGTTGTTCAATCCTGACAGTTTTTCTTCTAACAGCCGTCGTTACAGCTGAAATAACGCTTTCTCCGAAGATTACCCCTCAATTACTGTCGGAGACTTCCACAGGTCGAAACCGAAAAGTTTGGATACATTTTACAAACAAAGACCATTTCAAAGAAGAAGAACTGGAAAATGCAATAAGTCGATGTCAGCAAAGTATGCCAGCACGTGTCAAGTATCGCAGATTAATTCGTGCTGAACGTTGGCAAGCTGACTTTACAGATCTTCCAGTTCATTCTGCATATATTGATCAAGTTCTTCAGATTGGTGGTCACCTGAGAAGTCGTAGTCGTTGGTTAAATGCAATCGGATTAGAAGCTAACCTACAGCAGATTATGCAGATAGAGAAACTTCCGTTTGTGCGTTCAATCACACCAATTTTGACATATACTACAGAACTTTATACAAGAACAGAGTCACAAATTCCGACTGTGCCACCTGCCAATCAATTTTACGGTGATAGTGACACCCAAATCACACAAGTTCAAGCTGACTTTCTGCATCAAAAAGGGTTTTTTGGTGCAGAAATTGTTATTGGATTGTTAGATACGGGTTTCAGTCTAAAACACACAGCAATAGCCCATGTCAATGTCATCGACCAGTATGATTTTGTCAATAATGACAATGACACCTCGGATCAATTCAATCAGGATGATCCGAAACAAGACGAACACGGATCAATTGTTCTAGGAATTCTAGCAGGTAAGGCACCTGAACAACTGATCGGATTAGCACATCAAGCGAGTTTTCTGTTGGCCAAAACTGAAAAAATTTCGGAAAATGGTCAGGAATTTGAACGTGTTATCGAAGAAGATTGGTGTATCGAAGGAATTGAATGGCTTGAGGGAAAAGGTGTCGACTTAATCAACTGTTCGCTTGGTTACTCAGATTGGTATAATTTTCGTGATCTAGATGGTCAAACTTCAAAACTAACAATCGCCGCAGACTTAGCCACAGAGAAGGGCGTTTTAATGGTTGTTGCGGCCGGAAACCAAGGGACCAAGCTTGGGGAGCGAATTACAGTTCCTGCTGATGGGTTTAAAGTATTGGCTATTGGTGCAGTCAATCGAAATCAATCGATTTCTTGGTTTAGTGCAAAAGGACCAACCTATGATGGGCGCATCAAACCTGATTTTGTTGCATTAGGCGAACAGGTTACAAGCATTATTCCAGACACAAGATCCGGTTTCTCAAGTACCAATCGAGGAACTTCACTTTCATGTGCAGTTGCGGCGGGAGCAATCTCTTTATTATTACAAGCATTTCCAAAGGCAACGACGGATCAGATTACTAATGCATTACGAGCTACCGCTGTAAATGCGAATGACCCAAACAATAGCTACGGTTATGGGCTTATTCGAGCTAAATCAGCATTTGAAGTATTGCTCGATCAGTTCGGACATACTGGAAACATGCCAGATCCAATTTCAATAAAACCTTTAGCTAATCTTAAACCCATCACATGGGGGAAATTGAAACCGAGTTTCGAGTTGCTCCAAAATTTCCCAAATCCTTTTAATGCGGAAACATGGATTCCGTTTCGGCTTGGAACTGACGGTGAAATGAAATTAAGTATCTACAGTTCTAGTGGGAGTCTAATTCAAACTGTCGATGTCGGCCATCTTGAACCCGGAAACTATACTTCTCGCCAACGGGCAATATACTGGAATGGCCAAAATTACCGAAGAGAAGATGTAGTAAGTGGAGTGTACTTTTGTGTGTTGCAGGTTTTAGGGGAATCTGCTCAGACTAGTCAGCTTATTTTATTAAAATGACAAAGGACAAGATATACTTTTACCTACCCCCATAAGTACGGTATATCTTGTCCTCTGATTAAGAACACTGTTTCGTGCTCACCTCAACTGGAGCACAATTGATGCCAAGTCGTTTGTTTCGTGAATTGATAGTATAAATGGGCTTTTAGAGAAGTGTTGTCAGTCTCAAATTTATGTTTTTGTTCACTATGTGTGTGCACTATTTCATACACTTGTATCTCTCATCAATCTCTGTTATACTTAAAAACAGAGGTATCTTGATATGGCTTTTGCAAAACCACTATCATCAGGAAATCCTATTAGTCTTGGCGTCAGGGAAAACATCCGAGGTCAGGCACAACAGGATCCAATCAATCGAGCCGTTCGCCATCTTAAAAAGCAAGAAAGTGAAGCGGTCCGACATAATCGTGCTGCGCAAGTTAGGGTGCTGCCTAAAATAAATGACACGATGAGAAATCTTGAGACGAATGCGCGAGGCGAGTTGAGTGGTGGAATGCTACTTGTTAATAGGTTAGCTTAAAATCTGCAAAATAAAAGTAAAGTACAGATTAAGTAACGTTTACAGTGGAAGGTTATGGTAATAGAAGAACACAATGAATTTGTAGAAGATAATGTGAGCGAGAACGAAGTAGAAGATTCAGCCGAGGATGAGGATATCGAAGACGAGATCACCGCCGAAGATCTAGAAACAGATGATGTAAGCACATTTGAAATCCCAGAAGGGGATAATTTAAGCTTATACCTTGGTTTTAAAGCCTATTACGAAAGTTCCGATTACCAAGAAGCAATTAATAGCTTTCAAGCGGCAATTGAGTATCAAAGTTCTCTAATTGTCAAAGAAGAAATTCAAGAAGATCCTGAAGAGATCAATGATGGTTACGACTTGAATACAGATATCATAGCAAAGTCGGCTTATTGGATGGGGGAATCCTATATTAAGCTTGGGCAAGCAGATCAAGCTATTGAAGCTTTCAAGAAGATAATTGAAGATTGTAGGATGCACTATCTTTCCATTGCAGCAGAACGCCGAATCGATCAATTGAAGTAACAAGAACCACGATCTGAATGCCAAACAGATGTGTTGATCTTAGAAGTGATACAGTTACTCAGCCGACTTTGAAGATGCGTGAAGCAATGATGTATGCTGAAGTTGGTGATGATTGCGCTGGTGAGGATCCTACCGTAAATCGCTTACAATCTCTTGCCGCTAAAAAACTTGGCAAACAAGCTGCCCTCTTTGTTCCAACTGGTACAATGGGTAACAATGTTGCCGTTCTAACGCATACCAATACTGGTGACACAGTAATCCTCGACTCAGAAGCTCATATCTACTATTATGAATGTGGTGCTATTTCTGCTTTAGGTGGTGTTATGCCCATCACCATTGACAGCGAAGATGGTTGTCCGGATCCAGATCAGACTGAGTTCTATCTTCAGCGGGATCCGATTCGCTTTCCCAAAATCAGTCTCATCTGTTTAGAAAACACCCATAATCGGCGTGGCGGCCGGGCAATTTCACTTGAACAGATGCGAATTATGCAGTCAATAGCGGAACGTTATAATGTGCCAGTTCATCTTGATGGCGCGCGAATCTTCAACGCCGCACACGCGCTAGGTGTGCAAGCTAAGGATATTGCCGATTGCGTCGACTCTGTATCATTTTGTTTGTCCAAAGGTTTGTCTGCACCAGTTGGGTCACTATTGGTTGGTTCTGGTGATTTTATCGCAAAAGCAGTCCAAGTACGTCGAAGACTTGGTGGAGGAATGCGTCAATCTGGTATTATTGCGGCTGCGGGAATCGTCGCTTTAACAGAGATGGTAGATCGCCTTGTTGATGATCATGAAAATGCGCAGTATTTAGCTAAAGAACTAGCAGAAATCGACAAGCTTGAACTCAACCTGACAGATTTTCATACAAATATGGTTGTGATTAACGTCCAAAATATTGGTATTACTGCTCCAGAATTTGTCAAAATCGCCAGCAAACATGACATCCGAACCTCTTACTTTGATCAGGATCGCATCCGGCTTGTTACAAATCACGATGTCAGTCGCGAAGATGTCGAATATGCTGCAGATGTTTTGGTCAAACTCATTCGATCAATCATGAACTAATAGACAGCGAGAACTTCAGGATACAATATGACAGACTTGGTAACAACATTAGAACAAAAAGCAAATGACTTGCGTATTCATTCGATTATGTCGACGGCGGCGGCCGGTTCAGGACATCCGACAACGTGCATGTCATGTGCGGAGATCATTTCAACACTCTTCTTCCACGCCATGCGTTATGATCCAAAAAATCCAGACAACCCGAATAATGATCGATTTATCTTGTCAAAGGGTCACGCAGCTCCAATTTTGTATGCTGCTTGGGCAGAATTGGGTATCATTTCCAGAGAAAACCTACTCGATCTGCGCAAAATTGACAGTGATCTTGAAGGTCATCCCACACCTCGACTTGACTGGATTGACGTTGCAACCGGTTCACTGGGGCAAGGATTATCGGTTGGTGTTGGTATGGCGATCAACTCAAAGTATCTCGACAAAACGGATTACCGCGTTTATGTGCTATTAGGGGATGGAGAGACAGTGGAGGGCAGTGTTTGGGAGGCCGTCGCACTTGCCTCGCACTACCAACTCAACAATCTAATTGGTATCGTCGATGTTAATGGAATTGGTCAAAGTCAGCGCACGATGTATGAGTCCGATATTGATTCCTATTGCCGCAGGTTCGAGTCGTTTGGTTGGAGGGCAATTGGAGTCGATGGTCACAATGTTGAACAGATACTTTCAGCCATTGATCACGTCAAAGGCAATACCGATCAACCGACTATGATTGTTGCCAAGACTTTTAAAGGTAAAGGGGTTTCCTTTCTTGAAGATGCTGATGGCTGGCATGGTAAAGCAATCTTGGGAGATCAGCTAGATCAAGCATTAGAAGAACTCGGTCAACTGAGTACGAACAGCAACGTTGAAATTGAGATGCCTTCAATGGTCTCGCTCCCTACACCGGAAATTGGTGAAATGGAACCACCTGACTACCAAATTGGTGAAGAGGTCGCAACCAGAAGTGGTTACGGTACTGCGCTAGCTAAGCTTGGTGATGTCAATCCTCTTGTGGTTGCGCTTGATGGCGACACGAAAAACTCAACTTACGCCCAAGAATTAATGACAAATCATTCGGACCGTTACTTCGAAATGTTCATTGCAGAGCAGAATCTAGTTGGTGCTGGAATTGGTTTGTCAAAACGGGGAAAGATACCATTTGTGTCGACTTTTGCAGCGTTCTTTAGCCGGGCCTATGACCACATTCGAATGTCCGCAATTTCACAAGCAAACATTAAATATGTTGGCTCTCACTGTGGAATTTCAATTGGTGAAGACGGCCCCTCACAGATGGGATTGGAAGATCTATCAATGTTCCGATCTATTCCTAACGCTGCAGTGCTTTATCCGAGTGACGCGGTGGCAACAGAACGCCTGGTTGCCGAAGCGGCGGCATACGAAGGAATTGTTTTTATCCGAACGTCTCGTCCTAACACAAAGATTATTTATGAAAACAGCGAGCAGTTTCCAATTGGAGGCAGTAAAGTTGTTCGCTCAAGCGGTGAGGACCAGATCACTGTTGTTGCTGCTGGTATCACGCTTCACCAGGCATTAAAAGCATATGACCAACTGCAAACAGGGGGAATTTCGATACGTGTAATTGATCTCTACTCCGTTAAACCAGTTGATATTGCAACCTTGGTGAGTGCAGCCAAGGAGACGGGCGGAACAATCATCACCGTGGAGGATCATTATCCAGAAGGAGGTATTGGTGAGGCAGTTTTAAGCGCAGTCGGTTCGGAAGGTATTAAAGTTCACAAACTGGCTGTCAATAGCATTCCACGTTCCGGCAAACAGGAAGAACTGCTTGAAGTATACGGGATTAGCACAAACCATATCGTTCAAACAGTCAAAGCTTTGATATAACTGAAAAGGTTCACCCCTGCAGTTGTTCAAGATTCCATGGGGTTCTGTCATCTTAGGCTTAGCCTATGAATTCTGAGTCATGGTGTATTATCCATCTCGATTGCTTTGAATTCCCGCAGTTGGTTTCTAATCCCGCCGTTAGAGGTAGTTCTTGGTCCGCACATGTCGCCGTTGACCTGGATGAATCCCCTCATCCAAATTGGTGGTGTATTTGTTCCGCCTTCGGGCTGATGACATGTGGAGATCTTTCTCGAGTAAGCGAGTGTTAGCTTTCTTTTGGGGTTTGCAAGAATTTTTCTAAATCACGGAGTTGGGACAGTTGTAGGTCAACATTCCTTCTCTTCCTGGCCGACCAGCCAAGCAGAAAACATTCCAGCTTGTTTAGCTCCAACAATATCATCCAAGAAAGTATCACCGACATATATCGTTTCCTCAGGTGAAACCTTCAATTCGGATAGCGCGATCTGAAAAACCCGAGGGTCAGGTTTGGAAATCCCAACCACTGTTGAATCAACGACAACATCAAGAAGTGGGCTCAAGCCATATTCATCGCACCAGCCCTGCGTATTGCCAAAGTTATTGCTAATGACACCGAGTTGAAATTGATCATCAAGTGTGATCAACCATTCACGATTTTGCTTCAGTGCAGAAGCCGCGTCGCGACAAAAAGATGAAACAAGCGGGTTGACAATTTTCTGACTAAACCCTAGGTTATGTGCAATACCATTCACGATTTCGCGGGCAGATTCACGTAAGCTCAAATGTGTTGGTTTCTTGGCTATAAACTGCTCGATCGAATTCCGGTCGGCTTTCTCGAAAGCATCCCAGTCAATGTCAGGAAATTCACCTTTTATCAATCGGAAGAATCGATCTCGCCAGTGGATGCCATTAGCATCCAGCGTTCCACCAAAATCGAAGATTAGGGCTTGGATATTCGTCACTGACCTTCTCTCGCTGTACATCTTCACAACAACTATTTGGCAACGATCAAAGTGCCATTTTTGTAGCTTTCACCAACCTGGACTTGATAAACATAGATGCCGCTTTCAACAGTTTCCCCATCTTCATTTTGACCTTTCCACTTTAGATTTTTGTCATTGTCTTGGTCTGGGTCTTCTGGCTGTATTCTTTTAATTAGCATTCCATGAATATCAAAAATCAGAACCACAAATTCTCCTTCAGCATCTTCAATTGTTCGGATAGGGAAAATCACCCGATTAAACTTTTCGTTGTTTGAAAACGGAGTGATAACTCTCGGAAACGGTTCCCCTAAAACCCGTAAGACTTGAGTAATAGGATTCGAACGATTGCCGGCTTCATCAATCGCCTCTACGGCATAGACATATTTCCCTACCTTCAACTGTTGCTTCAGACTAAATATGTAGTCATCTTTTTTATCCAGTTCAGCTTCGATTACACCATTTGATAGTGGGCTGAGCTTATCAATTGAAGTACCGAAAGAGATCTGATATTTCTCAACATCCAGTGTATTACTAGATTGCCATATGATGTTGACTATACCTCCAAGATCCCGAATTTGCAGTGCTTTTGGTGGATTTGGTTTAACAGTGTCTAAACCAACATTGACAACAACCACAGCAGTTGGTCTAGAGCGAAGAAGGGAGGTTTTATAAGCTTCTATGGCGTAGCCATGCTCGCCAGGCAACACATTAAGGTCCACAAAACTTGCAATTGTACGATTCTTTTGATCGGTAATTCGCACCCCATCACGGTAAATGAAATAGCCGCTAACATCACTATCTTGTGAGGATTGCCAAGTAATCAGAACATCATTCTCACCACTGGGATCCGTTTTGATCGTAAAGCCTCGTACAGGCTCTGGTGGGACATTCGGTATAATCTGCAGACTCAGCGAATCGTTATTCGGTTCACCATCGATATTGCCTGGCTTTATATATTCCCCAATCTGGCTATCTTCCAAATTTCTGAGAAGGATCTTGAATTCTGCGCTCGGATTTGTTATGGATGGGGTTCTACTCATGAAAACAATTTCGTAAAGTGAATTACTGAAATCACGCACTTCCTTGATTAACACAATTCGAAGTGATCCGGTAGGCACTAGGACTTTATAAGCAATCGGTTGACCATCGCGCGTAACCGACCTAACACCATTAACCGAAACAGAAAAGCCGACAGGCAGCTTAGCCTCAATAGTCTTGACCTCTTCTCCCGGTTCAGCTAGTGATCGATCTATACCGAGCGTGAGAATTAAGACGACATTCGAACTGGTGGGCACACGTCCACGGCTATCTTCATCAACATTAATTTCTCCAGAAGAGGTAACAGCAGCAAAGGTCTCACCTTTCCAACCAATTATTATTAGTATTACTGTGAGCCCAGTAATTAGGCTTTGTCGAATCTGCATTGTTTTTTTTATTTAAAACCTCAAAATATCAAATTAAGAGAATAAAGTTGAACTGCGTTATTTTTAAGATCACCACTCAATACTTGAAATACGTAATCTAATCGCACCATAGAAAATTTCAAGCTTGTGCCTAGTGCCATTGACGTTACGTTATTGACACCACTTTTCAGACCGTATCCGGTACGAAATGCAACTGATTCGCTGACCCAAACTTCAGCACCAATACGCAGATGTGAATTACCATCACGAAAAGCGATCTCAACTTGCCCCTGACCAGAAGCCAATAAACCACGCAAGGATTCCTGCTGAATCAGGGTGGCAATTCCACCAAGTTTATAACCAACACCAATTCGCACGTTTTTAGGAACAACATCCTGTTGAGAATTAGAAATGGCGATATCCACAGGAAGTAAGTTTTCAACTGATAATCCGACGCTTAAGCCCGTTATCGGTTTGGCCATCAAACCAATATCGATTGAGGAAGCTGAAGCCGATTGTTTCTCTTGAAAATATGGGTTTTCCTTTATCGATTCATTTTCTTGATCGAAATTGGTGGTAAAAGATCGCAAATTGCTTCCAAGCGCAAATCGTTGAAAAAACGATTTACCGTAAGATACAGTTATAAGCTGTTCTTGATAAATTCCATTTTTTTCACCTAGAATACCAATGCTCGCACCAATTGTACCTATCGATCCAGCTGGCACAACAGCACTAACCTGATTATGGTTGACCAATCCTCTGAAACGCTGCATATGCGTCCCGCTGAATTGGGATTGTTCAATAAAGCCGAGTCCGGCGGCATTATAACTGGCTGCATTACCATCATCAGCCAGAGCCACAAAAGCGCCACCAAACCCAAGAGGTCTTGCGCCTATACCGTAATCACTAAAGCCTGCTAAAGCTAATTGTGCAGTACACATTAGCAGCAGGCAAACTTTCCATTTAATCATCTAGTTTCCCTTTTATGAGTCCAATTCCAATCAGGCGAGCCGCACGCTCAGCAGCAATGGTAATTAATTTGGACGCGTTCACCATTGCTGTCTCTAGTGACATTGGTTCATGAAAAATGTCAACAACAGCATCAATACCTATGGCATAGAGTTTATCTATATCTTCTGTGACACTTCCAGCTATGGCAATCACAGGGATGTTGTGCTGCTGCGCAATTTTTGCTACACCTGCAGGTGTCTTTCCAAAGGCAGTTTGGTAGTCAAGCCGACCCTCGCCGGTAATGACAAGATCCGACCCTTGAATTCGGTTAGCGAAATCCGTAACTTCCAGAACAATGTCAATGCCCGCCTGTAACTTCGCACCCGCAAAGGCAATCAGACCAGCTCCGAGACCACCTGCGGCGCCGGCGCCAGGAATATCCGCTACAGACTGATCAAGATCTCGCTTGATGATACTTGCAAAATGTGCTAGATTTCGATCTAATACTTCAGCCATATCCAATGTTGCCCCTTTTTGAGGTCCATATACATAGGAAGCCCCATCTTTACCAGTTAATGTATTAGAAACATCACAAGCTACTACAACATCCACTTCTGAAAGACGCGGATCAAATCCAGAAATATCAATTTTATCTATATCTGCTAAGCTGCCACCACCAAATCCAATTTGATTTCCACTCGTGTCCAGAAGTTTAGCTCCAAGAGCTTGGGCCATGCCTGCTCCTCCATCATTCGTCGCACTTCCTCCAATACCAATAATTAGCTTCTTGCAACCTGTATCCAAAGCGGCATGCATTAACTGTCCCGTACCGTAGGTGGTGGTCAGCATCGGATTCTGCTGATCTTGACTAATCAGAGGGAGACCTGAAGCTGAGGCCATTTCAATTACGGCAGTTTGACAATCTCCCATAATGCCGAATTCGGAAGGAATCTGGTTTCCAAGTGGGTTGAGAACTGAAACCTGCTGCATTTTGCCGTCTGAGGATGCTACCAGAGAAGCAACCGTCCCTTCTCCGCCATCTGCCATGGGCAGCTTATCTGTTACGATAGAAGGGAACACGAGTAGAAATCCAGCTTCTATGGCCTCAGCAACTTGCGGTGCGGTCAAACTGCCTTTAAATGAATCAGGAGCGATGACAATCTTCATAATTAATAACTTTCGAATCATAACACGGCAGCCTAATCTTGTCAAGATTGCGAGTGTGGCAACAGCTTTTCATATCTAATAGCTTTTGCAAAATGTAAGCTGAAATGACATTGTAACCAGGTTGATCCGATCAATATCTTTTTACTAAGTAAGTTCTTGCCTTACCTCATTTTAACGCCTTTGATCCAGTATGGAATCTGTACCGTGGCCATGCCAACCTTCGGCAGTTTGATGGTCGGCTCAATTACCAATGGCTGTTGATACAGTCACAGATGTTTCAGTTCCTGGCCTCGGATTGGAAGCTCAGACCAGTTGAGCCCTACAAAAAGGAGCCACAGCATGGTATAGAGGCCTACCATCATAGCCAGCGTCAGCAACTGGGAAAACCAGCGATTGTTCCACTTAGTTGGTTCCGGTTCCTCCCCATCACTGTGGCCAGAAGTTTAATCGAAACCATCTGGCGAATCTGTGGAGTTGATATGGGAGGGCCTTCTTTCGCTTTTTCACCTTGGTCTCCAGTTTCGGCCAGTGTTTGAGTCACGACCTGCTTGACAATCGGTTAACAGTTGTTGTATTTGACACCTATTGCGAGTTCCTTTTTTGAATTTTGTAATGGATTAGAATATCCGAATTCGGTTGTAGCCAGCAATTCTTTTTATTTCTTTCTAATACTATTATTTTTTCGTAGTATGATACAAAATGAGGTATGCTAAAGCGCAATTAGCGTCTCTCATAATTTCGATTTTAGTAATAAACTAAGAAAGGTTGTACAAAATGAACCGGTTGTGTATATGTATTTGCGGAATATTTGTGTTTATGGTTTCGGTCTTCAGTTTTGCTGCCACCGGATTTGAGTATCGGCCAGACGAGCATACGCTTGGTCTCTGGCATTTCAATGAAGGTCAGGGCAATGAAGTTAAAGATGCATCCAAGAATAAAATAAAAACGGTGATTGAGGGTAAAGCCAAGTGGGATAAGGCCAATTGGAATAAAGCTGGGGGTGGGCATTCCTTGGTATTCGACGGAAAAACCGCTTTAGCCATTCCTATCAAGGACACAGTTGGAAATAAAATCTTAACACCTAACCAAGCTATTACAATTGAAGCCTGGGTTTATCCAACCGATTTGACAGCTTGGAAATTGGTTGGTGCTCATTGGGCGGCGGCTGTTGGGAAGTACCATTTTGGCGTTAGCAATGGTGTTCCGAACATGCACGTTAATACCGACAAAGGAACAAAGAATGCCAAAGCGCCAAAAATAGAAGTCAACAAATGGTATCACTTGGCTGGCTCGTACGATGGTAAAGAAATCAAGATCTATGTCGATGGCAAATTGTCAGAAGCTGTGGCACATAGTGGAAAACTTACCACGGGTAGTCCCTGGGACGTGATGATCGGAACCAAAGCGAGCCGTGAATTTCACTGGGTCGGTTTGATGGATGAAGTTAGGTTCAGTTCTATAGCCAGAAAAGCTGAGGAACTCAGTCCAAATTTGTCTTCAGGGCCAACTCCTGTAGATCTCGATTCGACCAAATTGCCTGTATTTTGGGCAAATATGAAGAAACAATAAAAGCCAAATAAGCACAAAAAATAACGGAAAGTTTAACCGATTCCGGTCGAACCTTCCGTTATTTTTAAATTTAAGGAGTTAATCATGAAATTTAATCTTATAATTTGTTTAGCCTTAATTATTTTAATTAGTGGACTTTACCATGCAGCCAATGCAGCCACAGGATTTGAGTATCGGCCGGATGAACACACGATTGGTCTTTGGCATTTTAACGAAGGTTCAGGAGCGACAGTCAAAGACAAATCTCAGAACAATATAAAAGCCGAAATTGAAGGGAAAGCTAAGTGGGGCCAAGATGAATGGAATGAGGAAGGTGGCGGAAAATCTTTTGAATTCGATGGAAAGAACAGTGCCATCAATATTGGTCCCATGAAGGATAAACGTGCCAATAAACTGTTGACCCCTGACAACACAATCACCGTTGAAGCCTGGGTTTATCCAACCGACTTAACTAGCTGGAAGCTAATTTGTTGTCATTGGTCAGCTGCGGTTGGAAAGTATCATCTGGGTGTTACCAATGGTGTTCCAAACATGCATGTTAATACTGACAAGGGAACAGCGAATGCAGCCTCCGCATTGACTATAGGAGTCAAAGAATGGTATCACGTTGCAGGCACATACGATGGCAAAAATATCAAGATTTATATTAATGGAAAATTAGGTAAAATGGCAACCGGCAGCCCTTGGGATGTTATGGTTGGAACCAAAGGGAGCCGTGAATTTAAGTGGGTCGGTTTCATTGATGAAGTCCGGGTCAGTTCTATAGCCAGAAAAGCTGAGGAACTCAGTCCGAATTTCGATGGTCCCCAAGCCGTTAAGTTTAATTCGTCAGGCCTTCCTGTACACTGGGGGGAGCTGAAGAAAAAATAACTGTTCGTGCACCTTACCGGCTCAAATAAGAACCAACCATGTTTCTGAAAGCACTTCTCACTTTATTTTGCGTGCTGATTTCTGTTCTAGCAGTGGCTGAAGATAAAGTCCTCTCCAATCAATTGGACCAAGCCATTGCTAGTTTCAGGAAAGAAGTTGATGGTAATCCAACAGATGCTGAAGCACACTATTATTTGGGAAGTGCCTACTTCAGTCAAGGCAGACTGAAGCAGGCGGTCATAGCCTATCGACAAGCCGTTTTCCTCCGACCTGAATATGCCAAAGCCTATAACAATCTGGGATTAGCTTATGCCAAGCAAGGGCTCCTGCAAGAGGGGGCTGCTGCTTACCACAAAGCGATTACCATTAAACCTGATTTTTTTCAAGCTTATTTCAATTTGGGAAAAGCTTATCGGGATGGAAAAAAGCTAGAAAAGGCAGTCCTCTCCTTTCAAAAAGCAATTGATATTAACCCCAATGATTACGAAGTCTACAACAATTTAGGTGTAGTTTATGGACAACAAGGTCGACTCGACCGAGCTATCGAAGCTTATCTGAAAGCGGTAGCCATCAATCCAGATTACACAGCCGCCTACTTCAATCTGGGGTTAGCCTACTATCACTCAGGAAAGCATGAAGAAGCCATTTCATCATATCAAAAAGTGTTAGTGTTGACTCCGGAGGACAACAAAGCTTATAACAATCTGGGGTTAGTCTATTACAATCAGCAAAGATTGGATGAAGCCATAACCGCTTATCAGCAAGCAATCGCTACCACTCCCAGTTATGCCGCAGCCTATAATAATTTAGGAACGGCTTATTTAAAAAAGGAACAACTAAATTCGGCTACTACAGCCTACCAGAAAGCAATAGCCATTAACCCCAGTTATAAAACAGCATATATGTCCCTTGGAGACGTTTACTGCCGTCAGGGTAAACTGACAGAGGCTATTACCGTTTATCAAGCAGCAGGCAAAATCGACCCTGGTGATGCCGATGCACACTTCAAATTGGGGATGACTTATACTGAGTTGGAT